>VFQP010000386.1_pt1 | contig 108067 bp, 74 predicted proteins | sample 3512351 | NCBI WGS metagenome assembly VFQP01 (sample SAMN10412372, study PRJNA504923) | tailings metagenome | isolation source: Relicate 1 Philex TSF1 revegetated site | place: Philippines: Tuba, Benguet | collected 2017-08-29
GTCATAATTAAAAGAATGTAAATTACTAACTTAAACGACAATTTGCAATGCACCCATATCTCTCCTAAAAATAAATCCTCAATTTTGGGTAGGTAGTATAAACGTCCACTACCAAATGTATCTTTAAACTCAGATAAAAAATATACTTCTGGCAAAACTTTATCAATATGAAAAGATTTCAAAAACTCTTTGAATAAAATAGGGAGTTTAATCTTGCTCTCTTTTTCAAAAAGTTCAACATCAAGATTTTCATTGATACCTCTTGGTTCAAACAAATGAAATGATTTTTTAATAATTTTCATCGTTTTTACTTATTTGATTAAAAACTTATTTCAAAACCACATCACCGGTTGATGGATGTTCTTTTTGTCCAGTCTCATTAATTTGTAGCGACAAAAAACGATTAACTAATTGCTCTAAGATAACTTGATCTTGTTCTGTAAGATAATTTAGGCGAGTGGCCTCTTGAATATCGTCAATATTTCCAAGAAAATCCTCATAATACTCCATCATTTCGGTGATTTTATCTAAAATTTCAAATTCTTCCTCTGTGTATATTTTATTCTTTTTTAGACAATCAACAGCTTCAAGATTATATTTGCCATATTTTATAAGCCAACCAGAAGTTTCTTCAAAAACACCATTTTCTTTAATCCATAAGCAAATACCCCTCAAGGTATTTGTGATAACAATTTTATAATCTTTGCAATACTCTTCTTGTGTCATAGTATTTTTACTTTCTGTACAATTTAGAGGCCATACAACTTCTCTGCTCCAACACTTCTTACTTTTTTAATTAACAAAGCAATTATTTCATTTTTGGTTTTTTACCGGTTCATCGACAAATGCAACATTGGTAGTTATTTTGTTTTACAAAAAATTGTGTTACACCAAAGTAAATCACAAAATCAAAAAATAAATTGACGGATTCTCTCCTACATAAATACATCTATTATTAACATCTTCAATAGCTATCAGTAAATTTTGTAAAACAACATTTTGAACAGAAGCTATACCTGTAATTTTCAATATTAAACATTCATTAGGCGAAATTGAAATACCACACATTTCATCTTCTGGATACCTTAGGCTTGACCAACAGTCAATTAAAGCAGGAATATTTTTACCATAAAATTCAGGGAATCCAAATTTTTCCTTTAAATATAAATGCATATCATCCAACTCTTTGATAGTTGAAAAGTCAAAATCTAATTGTTTAAATTTTATTTCCATACTATTAAATCTATTTTTATAAAATCGTCATAGCAATTATGTAAATAATAGGAACAACTCACAGATTTGGGTATTCCAAATACTCAAATGTTTTGTTTTGTCAGTATTTCATAAATATAATCAGGATCGCCGGTGTGGTTGATGACTGCTCAGTTTGATTATTGGTATTTTTAAGTGTCTAAGTTACCGAAGTCAAATCTGTCTAAGTCAGAATAATACATTTGAAATGGAGGGGAAGAACTTCTTAAAATTTGATTCTCTTTATAAAGTTCCTCCAATTCCTTAGATATAGTCTCTTTGCTATCTGAGTTCTTTAATAAATTATTCCTTTCGATGTAATTCCACAAAATATTTACACCAAAATTAATTGAAAACTCATTGTATTTATTATAAAAATTTGAATCAATTTCAATATTATTATTCTTGAAAAAGCACCCACTCCCATGAAAATTATACTCAATAATACCATCATCTAAAAAAAATAGACCTTTTTTTTCTATTTTTTTTTCTACATACAACTTCCAGAATCTTTCTAAAAAAAAAGGTTTCTCCTCTTTTCCATCATAAGTTATATCATATTTTTTCAATATTTTAATAATTAACCCTATCAAGGCCTTATTGTATTCTTCAATAATATTGAATGTTCGTTTTTTCATCAGTTAATGTATTTTCTTTGATGCAATTATTACGTCTTGTGCGTTTTTGTATTGACCGCCTCTGAATTTGGATATTTCAGCTATTGGTATTTCTGTAAATGGAATGTCTCCTGTAAAATTAATGTTTATTGCTGCTTGTATTCGATGATGTCCATCTAAAAGATATGTTTTACCATTGATAACTGTTGTGTAAACATGTTCTTGCCAAACCCAAGGGTCATTCGCTAATAATTGTTGTTCAATCACTTTAATAATATCCACACTTTGAGCGTTAAATTCTGTATGTACCCATTTTTTTATATCAGACAAAAGTGCTGTGGAACAAGCATTATGCACCCAAATACTCTGACTCTCTACAAAATAGGTATGGAAATCTGATACTTCAAAATTGTAAACACTAACAGTACTGTCGAGCAATTGAATGCTTTCTACCGCTATACCGCTACGGGCTAAGTGCGGCAGTAATGCTAAGGATGCTTCAGTAGTAGCTACTGTACTGAGCAAGTCGCCTTTGTGGAGAAATTGCGCTTGGGTCATTCCCTTACTCTCCACATAAAATGGGTGCTCGGGGGTAGTGAAAATGGTATCTATGCCCGCGACTACTTTCACCAAACGATGAGTCGTATTGCTAAGCTGCTTCGTAGTTATACCTAGTCAGCAGAACACTACGTTCAAGTAGCTGCGTAAAATAGCGTTTCATATATCCGGCGTTATGCTTTCTTTTCTACTGACTTTCCCAAACTTGGAAAGTCTTGGTGACTGCGATTAATGGACTTTCCAAGTTTTTAGATTGCCTTCACTTGTTGAGGCTACTCACAACTGGGGTTTTTCTTTTTTGCGCTTTCATAATTCCTCGTTTTTGTTTTGGTCATTCATAAAAACAAGGCCAAGTAGTTCTTTATCTTATACTCTTTCCAACGGGGTCTGATGTGTTTTACCACATTTGCCACCAATTAATGATTTGATATCTACCTCGTGCCACGCTACGCATCAGGCTTTTAAGTGCCATTGTGTTTCTCGGCTTTTGCTCCTTGTTAAAGTAGTAGCCAACGAGAATGGTTGTTCCTTTAATGTGTAAAACCCCGTTTTGTTGAGGCTACGCACAACTGGGGGGATTTATAAGCTATTTTTGCCAAAAGCATTCTTTTTTAAAAGCAGGTATTTGTTTGATGTCAATACTCTCCATTTCATAATTTTCTTCTTTTTTGACAGTGTGTTTTATTCTTATTTTCTTACCTTTATATAAATTATAATTCCAATTTCCTCTTAAAAAACGTACCTGTATAGGAGTTGTACTTTCATTAACTAACATAGTAGCTACTAACCCTTTTGACTCAGACACCAAATAAGATTCTTTAAAAGGGTAATTTTCTGATTCCAAAGGTTGTTCTGAAACAAAATAATATAACGTATCTCCAATTGACGTATCGTAAAATTTTTGCGTTAAAATTTTATTAAACTGTTTTTTATGATACTTAAGCGTATCACCTAATGTTATATTAAAATCAAAAAGTTTCATCACATAAATTTCTAAATCAAAATCATCATAACTATTCTTATATTCTTCGTCATACATAGAAATCCAGAAAGACTTAACCTTTATATTCTTTTTTTTATATTAAAATTTTCATGAGGAAAAAATTTTAATATAAAAAAACTATTGTTTTCTAAGAAATAATACTTAAAAGAATCAATATCTGAAAAAAATCTTTTATGTTCATAGATTTCGTACCCTAACCATGTATAACCCGTTTTGCGAGTTTCAAAATAGGAATTGAGCACTTGTGATGGCAAAAAACAAGTAATAACTTTATAGCACATTACTGTTGCTATAAGTATAACTACAATTACTAGTTTTCTTTTCATTGTTTATTTTGTTTTAAAGTAATTTTAAATTATATTTTTAAAATAAAAAGCCCGACTAAGTTTTTTTATGACTTTATAGTCTGGAGAATCGGTTTGTGGTTGTGACAGATTATAGAAATTTTTATGATCCTCACCACCTGTGGTAGTTTTCATTAAATCATCTTTTACATAATATTTTGCATGAGCATCTATCTCATGACAAATAGTATGACATAGATCTTTCATTGCTTCTTCCGAAACAAGTGCTCCTTCAAGTACTCGTGAACAGATTGTAATAAAAATAGGGAACTTTTTTTCTTTAAGTCTCTGTTTTATGAAATTATCATAAACAATGTTATAATCATCTGAAGCATCAGCCATTGGTCTATTAACAATGTCACGAAATTCAAAAGTGTCGTTTTTGTTGAAATAAAGGTCTGAAAGCTGCTCTTTTGTATCTGTAGGAGGCCCAAAGTCCGAAGTATTTTTCATTACATGAGTTATTGCATGATCACCCGAATCTACCGTACCATCTGCATTAAGCCCAGTATTGCAATTACCCGTTAAGAAATATAAGTCTATGTAAGTATTCCCTCTCATATAGTCTATTTTCATTTCTTTCCAAAGTCCCATTTTAGTAAGTGCTTCGTAAGCCTTTTGCCAAGCTTGATATTGTTGCAACCTTTTTGAAATAAACCACTGCGGGGCAGGTATTTTATAATTTGAATCTAAATAGTTATTTGTTTCATTTAAATTGTCTTTAATTTTTTCAATCGTGGCCTCACAAGAGTTCATTACGGCAACTCTGGCTTGTTTTATATCAATTAGATTGGCGGGTATGCTACAGGTTTGGCCTTGTAGTTCGGTTAAATTACTTTTAGAGGGGCTAAAGAGCTTATATTACTATGAGCTTTCAACTTATTCATTTCTTCTGCTAGTTTAGCTTTTTCTTCTACAGTTCCAGTATAACTTTCAATAAGTGATGCTATATTACCCAAAATAATCTTTAGTTCTTGCATTATTAAATCTACATCTAACAATTCTTTATTAGCATCATACTCCGTTTCCACCGTTCCATTGGTCAACTCATAACAATCATTGATGGCAATACCTGAGAAAGTAACCGCCACGGTAGAGGTAACCCCTAAAGGCAACAACACCTCTACGTAGCCTTTGCCACTCCAACCTCCCACGCCACCGCTGGCTTCCGTTACATGGATGCTATAATCGGCAGCGTAAAATACATCTCCTGGGGCGAGGCTGCTGAGTTGGTTGGTAGCGGTGGGGTTGGTCACCGTCTGGCAAGAGGCACTGGTGTAGTCGCGTACCACGCAGGGCTTGGCGTTGAGCGTTACGTAGGCTTCACAAGTTCGGCCTTGCTTGCTTACCAAGAGCTTGTATGCTCCTATGCTGGAGGCCACCAAGGTATCGGTAGTAGTGGTGGTGCTGTCGGGGCGAGTCCATAGGTAAGTCACCCCCGTATTCCAAAAGCCTGAGCTATCCAAATCATCGGCTTGGAGTTTGAGGGGTTGCAGAGTCCCACCCAAACGAGGTAAACTTGTCGTTTCTTGTCCTTGCGCATTGGAGGCTTTGATATACACATAGCAGGCACTGTCACTCACTACCGTTGCCGTGTCACACAAGGCTTTTTTGACTACCAAAAGCGCATTGGAGTAGAGAGTGGCGGCACAAGTCCCCGCACAAGTAGCGCGGAAAGTAAGCGAGTCAGTCGGCGTCCCGGTGATGGTATTGTAGGCAACAGTTACACTAGCCTCCGTAGCAGCGAGCGTGCCCGTACTACCATTGGCGCGGGTATAGTGCCAGTTTAGGGTAGTAGCACAACCGCTGGCGGTCAAGGTAACACTGCTATCGGGGCAAACAACGCTACTCTAATGATAGGTAAGACGGCGGGTTAGTTGAGGTTAAGCACACGCATCTCTGTGTAACTCCGTCGCTAGTTTGACCCGCTTGCTTTGTAGCTGCCCTCAAACAATGCCAAAATGCTTGTCCCACTACCAAACACAAAATTGTATTTATTCAAGAACACTTCTCGCCAAAATAATATACATAATATGTCTTTTATCATTGTTTTGGTATAAAAAACCTACTTTTATTGAATATAATTTTAGATTTCGTCGTAACTTTGGCCATACCCTACTTAGATAAATAATGAAAATGCCTAACCATCCCCCACTTTGCCCTATTACAGGGCTAGAAGCTGTTATGTACAAGGCTACTGATGAACACTTTCACGGACTTCGTTACAAAATTCCGAGCGTTAGTGACAATCTTGTGGTCTCAATTACGGAAAATGTGCTTCAAAACACAGAAAGCCGTAATTCGCTCATTGAGCATCGTGACAAGTTTATAAAAAATCTTAGAATGATTGCAGAGCTGAGAGAAGAAACCGTTATTTCGATAGGAAATTGGTGGCTTTTTTTGAGATAAGGTAGACTTGTATGCTTATCTCAAAAGTCACTCTTTTTTCATTTAAGATAAGCAGTTGTTGGAGCAATTTTAAGCCATAGCTTTGCGGAAAGCTGTGGCTTTTATTTTTAGGGGATTTACTTTATCAAAACCCATATTTACTTTTTGCAAGAATTAATAAAAACATACCGTTAAAAATGTCATTTTTGTAATAATATACAAACATTACAAAATGAAAAAATATGGGTTAGCTATTGCTGTAGTCTTCATGACTTTAAATGACAGCTTAGCACAGTTTGGACGACGCACTCCAGAGCAAGATAGCATTTTTGCTCGCTTACAACGCCAAACCCGTGCCGACCATCAAAATATGATGACTCAATTAAACATTCAGTCGCTTAGACCAGGCGTGTCAGGAAATCCACAAGACGCCAACGCTGCCAATAGAGACGAAAGTAAAGTCAATTCTTACACACTTCCAGATCCGTTAGTATTGAAAAACGGCAAAAAAATTAAAACCCCTCAAGAATGGTGGCAGAAAAGAAGACCCGAAATTGTGGAGGACTTTGAAAAAGAAATATATGGACGACTACCCACCCATATACCTACCGTACAGTGGAAGATAGTATCTAGCAAGGATACAGTGATTGCAAACCTACCTATCAAAGAAAAAATTTTACGTGGCGTAGTCGACAACTCTTCTTTTCCTTCTATCAAAGTAGAAATCGAACTTTTAGTAGCTACTCCTCGTCTTGCGACGAAGCCTGTACCGATTGTTTTGGAGTTTGGTTTTATCCAATCACCCTTTGGCAATACTCCTCCTGTCATGCCTATTGGCTTGGGTTCAGCTGGCGAACCTACTTGGAAAGAGCAATTGATTTCGAGAGGATGGGGCTACGCTATCATTGTACCATCAAGTATCCAGGCCGACAATGGCGCCGGTTTGACAGAAGGCATCATCGGTTTGGTAAACCAAGGAAAACCACGAAAACCAGAAGACTGGGGGGCTTTGCGTGCTTGGAGCTGGGGAGCAAGCAAAGCGTTGGATTATTTTGAAACAGACAAAGACATCGACACCAAACGGGTGGCGATTGAGGGTCTTTCAAGATATGGCAAAGCCACCGTAGTAGCGATGGCTTTTGAACCAAGATTTTCGTTAGCATTTATTGGTTCGTCGGGTGCAGGAGGCACCAAAATTTTACGACGAGTGTTTGGGGAACAAGTCGAAAACTTAGCCTCTTCGGGTGAATATCACTGGTTTTGTGGAAATTTCATCAAATACGCAGGCCCCCTCACCCCCTCCGATATGCCCGTCGATGCCCACGAATTGGTGGCACTTTGTGCACCTCGGCCAGTATTTATTAGTTCAGGTTCTCCCCAAGTCGAAGGCCAATGGGTAGACGCCAAAGGAATGTTTTTGGGGGGAGTTTATGCCGACCCTGTTTATCGGTTGTTTGGCAAAAAAGGCTTAGGGACTACCCAATTCCCTAGCCTTGGTACGCCCTTAGTAGAAGGCGACATCGCCTATCGCCAACATGCGGGAGGGCATAGCACTGGCCCCAATTGGAGTACTTGGATTGCTTGGGCTTGTAGGTATTGGGGAGAATGTAAATATTTTTAATGTTTACAAAAAAATTACTTTTGTAGTTTTCAAAACCTCAATAACTCATGGCTACGCAATCCCTCTCTCGTAAAGATTTTATTAAAAATGCCTCAATGATGCTTAGCAGTGGAATGCTCGCCGTCGACAATGATAATCTATGGCAAGATTTAGAGGAGGCTCAAGCCTCAAAATTGACGCTAAAAAATGTCAGATTGGAAACGGGTTTTGAATACGAGGAAGGGGAAGTCGTAGCTACCAAAACAGAACTGTTTACGATTGAAATAAACGATGGTAAAATAAGTGCGGTTTTACCTAACCAACCCACTACCAAGGCAATAGATGCGAAAGGGCTTTTGATGTTGCCCGCTTTTAGGGATATGCACATTCACCTAGACAAAACCTACTATGGAGGTGCTTGGAAAGCTCGTTCAAAAAAAACCGAACGGTGAAAGATATGATTGCGTTTGAGCAAAAAGTAATCCCCGAATTACTCAAAACGTCTACCTACCGAGCCGAGAAACTCATTGAATTGTTGCAGTCGCGCGGCAGCAATTTTGCACGTAGTCATGTCAATATTGATTCCACCTCTAAGCTCGACTCTCTTTATCATCTTCAGCAAGCTCTTCAAAACAAAAAAGACTCTTTTGGAGCAGAGCTCGTGGCGTTTCCGCAACATGGGCTTTTTTATACCGAATCAGCGCAGTGGATGAAAGAAGCAGCCAAAACAAACATTGATTTCATCGGAGGCCTTGATCCTACCTCTATCGATGGCAGTATACCGAAAAGCCTCGATTTTGTGGTACAATTGGCCCTCGAACACCAAAAAGGAATCGATATTCACTTGCATGAAGGAGGAGAAACCGGGCTCCAAGCCGTGGAATTTTTGATTGATAGAGTCAACGAACATCCTGTACTCAAAGGTAAAACCTACTTGAGTCATTGTTTTGTACTGGCTCGGCTCGAAAAGCCCAAGCTTGAAGAAATGGCGGACAAACTCGCCCATGCCAAAATCGGCGTTGTATCAACGATTCCGTTTGGTAACACTATAATGCCAATTCCTACCTTGTATCAGTATGGAGTAGAGGTTATGACTGGTAATGATAGCATTATTGACCATTGGAATACCTTTGGTACAGGCAGTGTTTTACACAAAGCCAATCTCATGGCTCAGCTTTATGGCTATTCGTCGGAGTTGGAATTGTCGCGTTGTCTTAAACTTGCCACCCGCAATGTATTGCCCTTAGATGAACGAGGAAGTCGTCAATGGCCCAAAACCAACGATACTGCAGATGTAGTGCTGGTAGAGGCGAGTTGTTCAGCTGAAGCAGTGGCACGCGTTTCACCTATTAAATCTTTAATTCATCAGGGGAAAGTCGTGTATTGATTGCAAGACAGGATTGTATAAAAACAAAACCTCCCAACCGAAATACTCGATTGGGAGGTTTAATCATTATGAGGGTAAAGTGTATTTATTTTTGTCGATGATTACACCCATTTCACTCTACTTTATTTCATCTTTTTCTTCTTAATCGTAACCGGTATACAAATATCAGTAGGACAGCAGTTGGTACCTTCCTCAATTATTACTGGACAACAACCTCCCGCTGGACAGGCCTGATTCGTTGCAGTGAAGGTGTAAATTCCCGCTTCACCCAACAATACTATATTGCCCGTTGCTACTGCTGTGGTACTACCCTCTTTATACCATACTACATTTGTGTAATGTGCAGGAATTTTTATTTCCAATTGCTCTCCTTCACACAAACCAATAGGCACTGTGAAACATTGACGATCTATGTCATCTTCGCCCTCCTTGTCGTTGTTTGGAGTGCTATCCACATCTTTTTCGTTGACCTTGCTTATTTCAGCCGTATTGAAGTGAACCCCTTGTTGTGTGACTTTTATACGGTAAGTCAATGTGACAGTATCTCCATTGTTACCTGAATTAGCAGCTATATTTCCAATAATCCACTTGATAACGTTATTGGTAATTGTAGCACTACCCCGACTAGCCACAAAACTTCCAGGAATGAACCCTACCGTCGTCGCTATGGAATCCACAACTTCTACCCCCGTAGCTCCTGTTGATGACTGATTGAAGACCTGAATCGTGTATGTCAAGGTATCTCCTAGTTTGGCTATCTTTTTATTGATGGACTTCTTTAGGGCTAAATCCACCTCTGGGGACACACAACTTTTGGTTTCTACTGCAACTGTATCAATACAGCCATTGAGGCTATAAATAAACTGATATATTCCAACAGTTGTCATTCCTGAAACCGAACCTGACGGTGCAATAGTGGCAACACTAGGGCTTGTCCCTAATTGAGACCATGCTCCTCCAGCAGGGCTTCCACTCAATTGGGCTGTTCCTACAGTTGTACAAATGGCATTGGTGCTCAATATATCAGCACCGGCATTTGGCTTAGCATTGCGAATGACTTGAGCGGTATCTGTACAAGTTTGGCCTCCCGCACTTACTGTATAGACAAAGCGATAGATTCCGTTGGCTGTCAATCCGCTTACATTTCCACTAGAATTTATCGTGGCAGTGGCTGGATTAGCAGGGCTACCTATCGGTGACCAAGTTCCACCTGCTGTCACTGCTGTCAACTTCGCTGTGGTAGCCGGAGCACAGATAGATACATCTGAGCCTGCGTTAGGTTTGGTACAGCCAGCACAAGCTTCTACTGTTATAGCGACTGTATCAGAGCAAGTTTGTCCACCTGCTGTTACAGAGTAAATAAACTTATAGGTTCCTGCAACAGTCATTCCACTTACGACTCCCGCGTTAGTAACAGTAGCTGCAGCTGGATTGCCTGACTGCACACTCCATGTACCTTCCGAAGGTGTAGCGCTCAAAGTAGTAGTAGTAACTAAATTTCCAGCATTACAGGCAAGGGTTTTATCTGAACCTGCGTTAGGTTTAGTACAGCCAGTACAAGCCTGAACGGTTACTGAAACTGTATCACCGCAACCCTGATTTACAGTATAAATAAACTTATAGGTTCCTGCAACAGTCATTCCACTTACGACTCCCGCGTTAGTAACAGTAGCTGCAGCTGGATTGCCTGACTGCACACTCCATGTACCTTCCGAAGGTGTAGCGCTCAAAGTAGTAGTAGTAACTAAATTTCCAGCATTACAGGCAAGGGTTTTATCTGAACCTGCGTTAGGTTTAGTACAGCCAGTACAAGCCTGAACGGTTACTGAAACTGTATCACCGCAACCCTGATTTACAGTATAAATAAACTTATAGGTTCCTGCAACAGTCATTCCACTTACGACTCCCGCGTTAGTAACAGTAGCTGCGGCTGGATTGCCCGACTGTGCAGTCCAAGTACCTCCTGAAGGAGAACCTGTCAGCGAAGTTGTTGTGACCAGGTTACCAGCATTACAAGCAAGGGTTTTATCTGCTCCAGCATTCGATTTAGAGGTAATAGTCACGCTTTTACTAGTAGTAGCCGAACAAGTAGTAGCTGGATCTGTGTATGCGTAGCTAAAGGTAATACTTGAAATGCCAAATCCTGAATGGATAGTCAAGGTATTAGCGTTTTGAGTCACGGCACCTGTAGGGAGTCCAGCAGGTAATGAAAAACTGCCATTTGCTGGTGTAGCTGTATAGGTTACAGGAAGTTCGCTTGAGCATAGGGCACTAGGTCCAGCGATTGTTACCGTAGGGCGTGGATTAACATACACAAAGGCGCTATCTTTCCGTGAGCAAGAACCACTAGTTTGGGTGTAATAAATGTAAAAACCAACAGGTGCCGTTTTTCCCAAGGCAGTTAAAGCGTTAGCTGCATTTAAGCTACCTGCTGTTCCGGTATCCGTTACGCCAGGTCCGCTCCAAGTACCATTTGTACCCGAAGGATCATTATAGGTAGAAGTCTGATTAACACAAAGGGTATCTGCCGTGATATTAACTTTTGGCCCACCATTATTTATAGTCACCTCATGGCTGCCCGTACCTTCACAACCATTTACCGTTACTTTGTAGCTAAAAGTTATACTAGAAATATTACTGACAGGATTTAAAGTTAGTACATTTCCGTTGGTAGTAATCGTGCCAGTGGGAAGTCCGTTTGGCAAAGTAAAAGTTCCACCTGCGGGGGTAGCGGTAAACTGGACAGGGAGATCATTTCCACACACTGTAGAAGGTCCACTAATATCTACTGCCACATTTCCACGCGTTACGGCTACCGTATCACTACAAGTTTGACCACCAGAAGTTACTGAATAAATAAAGTGATATACTCCATTAGCAGTAGCTCCAGAAATTGCTCCCGTATTGGTAATGGTAGCAGCAGCAGGATTGCCAGCAGCGGCAGTCCACGTACCACCTGAAGGGCTGAATCCAGTCAGGTTTGTAGAACTGAGTGGAGCACATATACGGGTATCTGTTCCAGCATTTGGCTTGGTACAGGGGGTACAAGCTTGTACCGTCACTGCTACCGTGTCAGCACATTCGCCTACACTGTAAATAAAATGATACGTTCCTGCTACAGTCATTCCACTTACAGCTCCGTTACCAGTAACAGTAGCAGTGGCAGGATTACCTGCTTGGGCAACCCAGCTCCCTCCCGATGGAGCGCCTGTTAAGGTAGTTGAGGTCGTCAGGGTATTGGTGGTGGGGTTAGCACAAGCTAGGGTTTGGTCTGTCCCAGCGTTAGGTTTCGTATTTATTGTCGCCGACACCAACACTCCCTCACTCTTACAACTTGCATCTTTTACGCATGCCACATAATAATTTGTCGTTGTACTTATATTTGGAGTTGTAAAACTATTTCCCGTCCCTACTTGGGTAGCTAAAGCAGCATCGCTATACCAAACAGCCGGATGAGTAGCATCACAACCCGAAGCCGTTAATGTGAGACTTCCAGGATTGCATCGTGCCGCCCCAACTCCCGTGGGGGTTGGGGGGGTACAAGTAGGAGTACAAGTATTGGGTGCTACAGAGACGTTATCCAAGAAAAATGCCCAAATCGCGCCTTGAAATATAACACTTCTGTCTGCTGTGGCCAAAAAACTTAATTCAACACTACCGGTAGAGTTTGCCACAAATGAAACAACTTGCTTAGTCCAATTTCTGGGATTGGGGAGAGTGTGATCAGTTGTGGCATCATTGGGATTAGAGGCAAAGTAATTATTATAAGAATGAGCACCAGTCATACTGACAGTCCAACCTCCTTCTGTCGGAATATCTACCCAAGCGAGAGGAGTACCAGATGCATTACAAACGATTTTACCTCCAGGAGCCATATGAAAACAAAGAGTATATTCTTTTCCCGCTACTACGTTAAAAGAAGTTTTTATAATACTTGATGCATGAAATCCTGCTCCGCTATTAATGGACGGCACATATCCTCCAAAAAATGTATTCCCATCTTGTGGAACATATCTACTACCGTTGTTCCGAAAAATACTACCGTTAAAGTAACCCTCGTTGGTGTTGTTTCTTGTAACAACCCAGTTAGGTATATTGAGAGGCAAGGGCTGTTCATCGCCAAAGAAAACATCAGGAAAATCGGGTGCTCCATGAGTCCCGCCCGACCAATTTTCAAAACTTCCGTTGCTATTTACTTTTTCAGCCTCGCAACCACAGTTTTGTGCGTTTGAAACATTATAAGTCCTTAACAATATTAGAATTATCAAGAACGCACAGCGACAAATGATAGGTATTATTCTTTTCATTTTTTTATTTATGATTACATATGTAGGGTTTAACTGCAAAACAAGCCCACATACTATTTGTGGTGGAATTGATTACAAAATGGGCATAAACACAACGCTGAGCTTACTACCCAAAATAGAGCTATATATACCCATTTCAATTATTAGATTAGACTTATTCATAGGTGATAGTTAAACACATATTCAACTTTTATTTTTTTGAATATCGCATATTAACATCAAGCTGAATCATTGTCGATTATGTATGTTTTTTATATTATTTACAAGACACAAACAATTGACAATCAATGAAAAAACAAGATTTATCAGCAATAAATCAACAGGTATAAGCAAACTCTAAAAGAAATAAATCTACGGCGGCAAGCTACTATTTCCTTCAAGAATGAGAATAGTTTTATAGCGTTCGTTTATTTCGATGACAACATCTTCACCGATAAAAATCGAAGTCGATAATAAAAAGAAAAATGCATTGATGATAATGTTAAGTGGCTTCAACAAAAACCAAATTAGCTTCCGAATGTCAGCGTATTTACGAACCCATGTTATCCAACAATAAAATATATATACCAAAATACATTTTTGACATATACCTAAAATTTTATTTTTCATTTGGATTTAATTATCTTATCAAAACTGATTCTTGATAACATAATTAAATCCAAATACTATACCAAACTCTTTCTTTTTAATTTAAAACAATAAAAATCACCTCCAAAACATACAATTCAAAGCAAAACAGAACATCTACAAATAGATATATCACAATTACAAATTCAACAAAAATCGTACTAGAAAATAAATTACATTACCTACCTAAAATAAACAAACAAAACACAAAATCAATAATATACTATTGCAATAAAAAATATACCATACATTATTTTTTCATTACAATTGACTCATTTTTAAAAAATTTCATACAAAAAAACAAAGACATTTATTTAATCATGTATTGATTTTTAAAAAACTTAAAGGACTTAATTCATATTTATGAAGTCAGAGTTCAGAGCAATCAGGCAAAATACTTCAATTGGTAAAATACCCTAATTATACTAGCTATCCCCTTACATTCGGGGCTGATTAAACCACTATCGATTCAGAATGGCTCATATGCGTTTATGGGATTCAAGAGGTCTCCTAAAGCACGCTCTGAACATACCTAAAAAAAAAGAGGCTCATTGAATCAATGAACCTCTCTAATACTCTATCTCAAAATTTAACTTATTTCTTTTTCTGCTTTTGAATCATGAAGGGTATACAAATATCTGTAGGACAGCAGCTGGTACCTTCCTCGATTATCACTGGACAACAACCGCCCGCTGGACAGGTTTGATTCGATGCACTGAAGGTGTAAGTTCCTACTTCACCCAACAATACTACATTGCCCATTGCTATTGCTGTGGCACTCCCCTCTTTATACCATACTACATTGGTATAACGTGACGGGACAGTTACCTCTAATTTTTGACCTACACAAAGCTGAAGCGGGACTGAAAAACACGCTCCATCAATATCATCTTCACTTTCTTTGCCATTGCCAGGGGTGCTATCCACATCTTTTTCGTTGACCTTACTTATTTCGGCTGTATTGAAGTGAATTCCTTCAGAGATAGCTTTCACTTTATAGATCAATCGAACCGTATCACCAGGGGCTCCAATGTTGCCAATGGTCCACTTGATAACGTTATTGGTAATTGTAGCACTACCACGACTAGCCACAAAACTTCCAGGAATAAACCCTACCGTCGTCGCTATGGAATCCACAACTTCTACCCCCGTAGCTCCTGTTGATGACTGATTGAAGACCTGGATCGTGTATGTCAAGGTATCTCCTAGTTTGGCTATCTTTTTATTGATAGACTTCTTTAGGGCTAAATCCACATTTACTTCGCAATTTTGTGCCTCAATAAAAGCTCCTACTCGAGTCGTACTTATCGCTGCTGGACAACTCGGGTCAGTACTCCGTGCTTGTGCGTAAAATACAGTGTCTTTGCTCACCAAACCGCTTGGCTTGAAGTTCAATCCTGTAAAGATAACACTACCTCCCGATGATTGGCTAAACCACTCTACGGTCGCTAATCCTACAACTGTCGCTTTCAAAGTAGGGAAAGTATCCCCAATACATACCGTCGTACTCGGGGTTAACAACTGGGGTAAGGCGGGATTACAGTTACAGTTTACTCCTGCTACCGTAGTATCTACTTTACACACTGCACTTAAACTATCTACAATTAGCACACTCTGGCCTGAGGGAATCCCTGACACTGTGTAAGGATTGTTACCACTTAACGTACCCTTGTTGACTTTTACAACACCCAACTTGTTAGACACCGTAAAGGTAAAACTATACGTCTGGACATCAGGGGAGCAAACAGGGTCGTTGACTGTTATCGTCGACTCGATGCATGGGGATGAACATACAGGCACTATCACCTTCACCGTATCTTGGCAACCATTTACCGAGTAAACAAAATTAAACGATTTGCCTTGTGCAGTCGAATTGGTAATATTTACCAAACCTGAACTATTTACCGTTGCTCCCGTTGGATTATCTGTCAAGGCTGACCAGCTTCCGCCATTTGGGGTTGCCGATAACTGAACGCTTGAGGGCACATTCCCATTCACACAAACAAAGGTCGTGTCTTTACCTGCATTTGGCTTAGCCTTCACTACCACTTGTGCCGTATCTGTACAGGTCTGACCGCCAGAAGTCACCGAATACACAAATCTGTAGGTTCCTGCCGTATTCAGCCCATTGATGTTACCACTCGCCTCTATCGTCGCCGACGACGGATTCGAAGGACTACCTATCGGTGACCATGTTCCACCGGATGTCACTGCGGTCAACTTCGCTGTTTTAGTCGGCTGGCATACCGAGGCCGCATCTGCACCTGCATTCGGTTTCACGCACCCTGTGCAGGCTTGTACTGTTACAGCTACGGTATCGCTGCAACCTGCTGCACTCGTGTAGATGAATTTGTAGGTTCCCGCTATGCTCATGCCTGTTACGGCTCCCGCATTGGTTACCGTCGCCGAAGCGGGGTTGCCGGCTTGTGCCGCCCAGTTTCCGCTTGTAGGAGTGCCTGTCAGGGTGGTACTCGTCGTCAACTCGTTGGTCGAGGGGTTGGCACAGGTTAGCGTCTGGTCGGTGCCTGCACTTGGTTTTTGATTGACCGTCACCACCACCTGAGCGGTATCTTTACATCCTGCGGCATTTTGAGCTACTAAAACGTAAGTAGTCATTGTCGTTAGGTGTACCGATGCCGGTGTTGCTACGGCTGTTCCCCCTGCGGTGCTTAGGGTCCAGACTGGACTTTGGTAGCTGGCATAGCCCGTGATTTTAGAAGTCAAATCGACACTTTCCCCCACACAGATGCTGGCACTGCCATCGGCGATACTCGGTTTGGCATTGACTACTACTTGTGCCGTATCGGTACAGGTTTGACCGCCACTGGTTACGGAGTAAATGAATTTATAGGTGCCTGCGGCCGATAAGCCTGTGATGTTACCATTGGCATCGATGCTGGCGGCTGAAGGATTGCCCACTTGAGCTGCCCAGGTGCCTCCCGCTGTCAAGGCTGTCAATTTTGCTGTACTTGTCGGCTGACATACCGAGGCTGCGTCAGAACCTGCATCGGGTTTGGTACAGCCCTGGCAGGCTTGTACCGTTACGGCTACTGTATCACTGCAACCTGCTGCACTCGTGTAGATGAATTTGTAGGTTCCCGCTACACTCATGCCTGTTACGGCTCCCGCATTGGTTACCGTCGCCGAAGCGGGGTTGCCGGCTTGTGCCGCCCAGTTTCCGCTTGTAGGAGTGCCTGTCAGGGTGGTACTCGTCGTCAACTCGTTGGTCGAGGGGTTGGCACAGGTTAGCGTCTGGTCGGTGCCTGCACTTGGTTTTTGATTGACCGTCACCACCACCTGAGCGGTATCTTTACATCCTGCGGCATTTTGAGCTACTAAAACGTAAGTAGTCATTGTCGTTAGGTGTACCGATGCCGGTGTTGCTACGGCTGTTCCCCCTGCGGTGCTTAGGGTCCAGACTGGACTTTGGTAGCTGGCATAGCCCGTGATTTTAGAAGTCAAATCGACACTTTCCCCCACACAGATGCTGGCACTGCCATCGGCGATACTCGGTTTGGCATTCACCACCAATCTCACAAAGGCTGTATCGGCACAGGCCGCATCTCCTGTTGTGTTTACCACCACTGCATAATATTTTGTCCCTGCCGTCGTCAAAGCTGTTCCTGTTGGCGTATAGCTTGCATTGGTTGCTCCGCTAATCGCCGTACCCAAGCTGCTCGTCGTATCTGCCAAGGGGCCATACCATTTGTAGGCCACTTCCGAACTTGGAGTCGCTGTATAAGCTGTGACGGCTCCTCCCACACAAATGGTTTGTGTTTTGGGCGTTACGGCTGCTAAGGGTTTCGTACAGGCTGAACCGATTTTAATGCCTGTTGTCAAACTTGCACGGCAAGCTCCTACCTCAATATTGACAACATAACTACCTGTATCAGCAGGAGTGACCGGATTAATGGTGATAGAAGCCGTAGAGGCGGTAAATCCATTCGGTCCCGACCATAGGTAGGTAGTTCCACCGCTAGCTGTAAGGGTTACAAAGCTATTAGCAGCCACTGTTTGGATAGGGGTTACGGCAGGCGTAAATTCACAGAATATGCCTTGATCCCAGGTGAGATCTTCTTCATTGGCAGTTAGATTGGTGATCGGAACAATCGTGGCCAGTTCTCCATTGTAAGTAGTTTGGGTTCCGTCAGAATCTTCCGCATCGTTCGTGGCATCTTTGGGTGAAATGCTATATCCTGTGGGTAAACAGAATACCGCATAGTAATCACCCGGCTTCAGGTTAGAGAATTTATACAAACCTCCGTTGCCTGTAATGGTGAAGTTGACGAGGGAGTCGGTTGCAGGGTTTTGAGTACCCACTACCCGTGGAGTAAATAATTTGACCTTGATTCCATCCACACCACCTTCTCCGGCATCCTGAACCCCGTTTTTATTGGTATCAAACCATACGCGATCTCCATAGTAAGCGGGAGCTCCGGCCTGTACTTTGATTCCCACTTTGATTGGTTCGGCAGCGATAAGGGCTTCGTCATTGTCGCTGCGAGTAGCTACAAAGGCAAAAGAGTTCCAGGCAATTTCACCATTTGTAGGAGCGTTTACGGGAGCACGCATCGGCCAGTTGAATACCAATGAATCACCTCCGGCCAGTTGGGTTGCCCCAAAGTCAATTTTAACGGATTGCACTTTGGTAATGTCAGAAGGCGGGGTCGTACTCCAGTTAGGAGCCGCACAGCCCGCTGGGAAAGGCGAAGGGTCGGCGGGTTGTTTTACTTCATCACGGCATGGATTTCCTACCGTTGAATAATAAACGGTAATACCTGCCGGGGCCGAAATAGGGTCTGCTAAGTTAGGACGCCATTCAGTATTACGAGCCTGAGGATCAATGACCCCCCGGTCACCGATGAAGGGAAGAATATCAATAATTTTGATATCTTTCATCGTTACGTTTCCTGTGTTCTTTACAATCAGTTTGTAATCAGCATTACCGCCGGGTACGGTCAGACCAGAATTGGGGTATCGTGAATATTCACTATCAAGTAAGCCCTTAACCCATTTGATGGACTCCATGGAAGTAGAAGCCTGTATCTTTAAATCACAACCATAGTTAGAGGTATGAGCAGCCTTAGCCTGCTCGGTGGTATTGCCATCACCGTCCCAGTCGTTGGTATCTGTATAGGTGTAGCCATACGTATCGCCTGCCTTCACAGAGGTGTTGGATCCATCTGCCAAAAACAGGATATTTTGCAAAACACCCGCTGGCACACCACTTGTGATTTTAACATTTACAGTGACTTTAAAAAAGCCAGGAGCAGTTCCTATTGTACCAGAGGGAAACGTCCAACGATACAAAGCATACGTAACGCCACTTATTACAACAAAATTGGGGGTAATGGTCAACGTTGGCGTGGTAGTTATTTGGGATGAACTTGGATCGAATGTTTCACTACCCGGTATATACTGAAATCCCGGCGGCACTAAAAAAGCTACCGTAGGGTCTTGTATATTCGCATAGCCCGACTTTATCTCCACATTTCCGCTTAGGGTGAGTGTTTGGCCGAGTGTCCAGGTAGTACACCCTGGAGAATGGTTTGCAGAATAAGCTACGCTGGAAGTAGTAGGAGTTGGATTAAGTACTATTTGACTGTTACAGCTTTCTCGATTGCTTGGGAGGTTGGAGGTTGTACTGTTCCATTCTATACAGTTTGTAACGGGTGTAGAGGCAGATACGCTATTCCCGGTAAAAACGATGAAACAACCATTAGCCAGAACTCTTCCCGCTTCAAAAGGCGTGGCTAATAAAAACTTGACTTTGGTAATTTTTTCGCCAGAGCCTAAGCTGGGAGAACCTATATTATAAGGGTCTGATATGGTAAAGTTTGTCCACGAAGCATTGAGGTTGGTTTGATATTGCAAGCCAATGATATCAGACGAAGCATTGCCAAAAGATATACGATGAAGGGTGAAGTCTGCAGGAACGGTTTCAATAATCTCTGTATTTTCCAAGGGTACCGACCCTGTATTCTGGAAACTAATATAATAACCAATGTCCGATCCTGAAGTGGCAGGAATAGGGTCATTGTTCCCATCTATCCACTTTCTTATGGTGGCATTTGCCGTAGGTGTCGTCAGAGTATGCGTTTCTATCAAATCGCTGGTGCATCCTGACGCAGTGCTGCCGTCAACGAATGTCACAGGACTCTTACCTAATGGAGTCAGGGTAACGGTAGCTGCATTGGTAACCGATTGCCCAGAACTAAAGCCGGGAGAATCGTACTTCACCGTGACCTCCAAGATATACAAAGGAATTTGGAAATATAAGGTGTATGCAGTAGCATATACCATATCTGGAAATGTAGCAGTGACCGTATTGCCACTTTGGTTAATGGTGCTTGAGACCGTATTTCCAGTTCCATCTACCACTTTAGCACTAACAAAGGTGGCTCCTGCGGGGTAAGTATCGGTAATACTTATGTTGGTTAGGTTGAGTCCTCCTGTATTAACATTCTGTGGATAATTTATATCAGGTCCACTCAACAGAATTTGGTAGGTAATGGGTGTTCCTACAGCAGGTGTAGAGGCATATTTCATTTTTTTAAGTCCACAAACACCAAGGGTAGCCGTAATACCCATATCATGACACTTATCCCCAGAGGTATTTCCAGCTCCATCCGTCAGGGTAGCACAGGTGTGTATGACCGTGCCATCGGGCGTGTACCCATTTCGAGAACGCATCTGAAATTCCAGTACCCCTGTTGAACCCGACGGTACGGGATCAATGAAGTTAATGGTCAGTTTTTTGGCTCCAGGAGTAGTTGTAAATACAAAATTGCCCGCTGGAGCATGGGTAGTCCCGCTAATTCCCGATAACTCATCGTCGACGTAGTCAGGCATAGGAATTGTAATCTTCACCCCCGAAGCCGAGCCTGTAGTACTGGACACTGAGTAGTTCAGTTTCATAGTCCAATACTGACCCGAAGGAACACTGGTTGGCGTACCCGCGGCAGCCTGATAATCTAGTGTCAGAACAACTTGGCTTTGTGCCCCAATTGCCAGCAGCCAAAATAACAGCATACAATAAGTAGGCTTGAGATAGTAGAGTAAAATGTAATGTTTCATTTTTTATAGCGATTAAGCGGAGAATTTTCAAAAATATACCAACTATAAGGCAACGGATAACCTGCCCTGAATGGGTGGTTTTTCAGGAAGAATTAAGCCTAAAAACAAAAGAATTAAACGCGCAGAGCATAGGTAGACTGTTGAAGATTTATTACAGTCTTGGTTCAAAATAGGTGCCAAAGCAGAGATTAAAGGTGATATATGTCCGAATGAAACAAGAAGCAGTCTCTTTGGGTTTACATAAATGAAAAAGCGAGTTTATACAGTTTCTACAAAAAGTATACCTTCTCTTTTGTAAGAAAAATTTTCGTTACTATTTCAAGGAAAGTAAGTCTAATCTGTATACCATTTACCAGTACAAGAATCTTATTTGGAATACTTTCAACACATACCAATTTAATATACTTAAACGACATTTATCTTCTATAACATTGGCTCAACATTTTACTCTACCATGAAAGTTAACACTTACGACATCTTGCTCAATCCAACCGCAAAATCTTTTGGAGATTTTATTTCACTCCACGATACCACCCAAATGGAAATCAGGGAAAACCAAATTATTTATCAATTTGAAAACGAAAATAAAATAGGTAGCTTGTCGGTTATGAAGTTTCAATTACCTATGCTCGCTTTATCTCAAGAAGAAAAAGAAATATATGTCTTCAAGTCTCATTATTTTTTCCAACTTGAAACGTTGCTCCGTTATCTTCCTGACCCTACTCAACAATACCTCATTCTCTTTTACCTATCCTCCAACAGTGATTTTAAGGAAATTGATAATGAAAGATATTCAATCCATAAAAAAGGTGATTGGATTATTGCTACCTCTAATAGCAATCCAAAGCCTTACAGTTTACTTTTTTCTAAAAATACCGAATTTAGGGGGGTTAGTATTTTTATCCCAATTATAGGAATCCAAAGTTTTATCAATGCTCCCGAAGAATCTTATCTAAAACACTTTGAAGAGCCTGTATTGGTTTATGATTCTGTCAGTCCTAGAACGAGGACATTATTTGAGTCGCTCATGTCAAACAGCATGAAAACCTTCTGGGAAATGATGGATTTCCAAGAAAACCTTTATGCAATCTTGAAAACAATCTTTGACCAACTGAGCCAAAACAATACCAACGCCATAAAGTATTTATTAAAGAAAGGCGACTTAGAAGCTATTACTAGAGCTCGAACGCTACTGTTGAAAGATGTGACACAACCGCCCACTATTCAACAACTTGCAACTGAAGCCGCTATGTCCCCCACTAAATTCAAAAGCACGTTTAAAAAAGTATATGGAGAAAGTGTATATCAGTACTTCTTACAATACCGTATGGAGCTTGCCCACAAATGGCTTACCGACAACAAAATGAACATCTCAACGATTGCACATCAATTAGGCTACAAAAACTTAACTCATTTTTCGCGGATATTTAAAGAATATTTCGGAGAGTTACCAAGCAAATATCAACAAACCTCTAAAGCATTATAAAACTTTTTAAGGTTTTAGTATAAATATATTACTATACCATTAGACATATACACACTTAATGTCTAACGGTTCATTTTTATATTTTTCTCATCGCAACTAACTTAATCCGATTTATTTTTATGCCGTTTAGTCAAAATATATTCCAATAACAAAAAAATGATTCTTACTTTATTCGAAAATAAACATAAACAATGAGGCTATTTTTTTATTTTTCTTACATATGTGACTTTCAATCCCTAAATACGTCTTTTATATACATATCCATTGTATATGTCTACTAAAATTTAAACATTTAGTCTTATTTATTCGATACCCTACATATTTTAACAATCTAAATCTAACTGATTATGAACGCTAACCCTATTCCCTCTTTGAATGATACTGCTAAAATGCAGTCACAAACAGTATGCATACAGATTGACCAGAAAGATACACCTATGTTGCTTTCGTTTTTGTTGTCAAAACAAATTTCTTTTGATTTAATATACCAGCCACCTCACCCTAAAACAAGCCTAATACCCGACCAGCAAGAGGAGCCAGTAGCAACTCAAGATAGAGAAATGCTAAATAAAGAGATGCTTCTCTCAATGAGTGTACGCCAAAAAATAGAATGGGCTTATGAATATTATATTCAACAAAAGTGTAACGAGGCTATTCCCTCTGAGGATGAAATCGCTTCACAAATAGACATGGCATCAAGCCAATTTAGGTCATTATTTAAGCGCATTTATGGCCAGGGGTTCTATCAACTGTATTTGGCCAAACGCATGGAACACGCAAGCAAATTGTTGCGAAAAGGCTTCAAATGTAATGAAGTTGCAAAAGCAGTAGGATATGGGACTAATTCTGCCATTAAATTCAATAAAATGTTTCAAAAGCATTTTGGCATTACTCCTAAAAAGTACCAACTTAAATATGTCCAATAATACCCCCTATTATGTCTTATAAAGATCTTTACTCATTACCTTTTGCCCAATATGGCTTTTTTGTTAATAAAATGAATGTATTATTTACTGCCAAAACGAGGTGATTCTTCTGGAAATTAACTCGTTTTGGCAATCGTTTCTACTTAAAGGGTTAAGCTCCCTTATAAAAAAGTAGAACTACCCCTCTCCGTCAGTACTTAACTTTCTAATTTTCAATAATTAAGTACTAAATCAATTACCACATCTTCAAATTAGCACATTAAGCAGCAACGGCATACCGTGACTTGCTACGCTTTAGTACTTAATTAATTAGAAATATGGGCTTTTTGATAAGAAAATGGACTCATGCCCGTTGCCGCTTTAAATTTTTTGTAAAAACAAGTAAAGTTGTTGAAACCACTTTCAAAGCATATTTGCTTGATATTCATTTTGGTATTGATAAGTAACTTGCAAGCATTACCGATTCTGATTTCTAGTAGAAATTGTGAATAAGACTTGCCCGTTCGGTGCTTAAAATACCGACAAAACGAATTAGGAGCCAATCCCGCCAAGGAAGCTATTTCTTGGAGTTTGATTTTATCGTGGAAATTTTGGAGTGTGTATTTATAAATAGAATGAAGCCGCTCATTTTCAAATTCAGAAGAATCATACTGAAAACCAAGCGAAGACAAATAGTCGGATTCGTCGCAGTGTTGAGCCAACAATAAACACTGAATAAGGGCGATTAGTTGGAAAGTACCTTCGGTATTAAAAACATTCTCTATTTGCGTACCTACTTCCTGCCTTATCCTCCCTTGCAACACCACCCCTCTCTTGGCTTTTTCGAGTATACTTTTTAACATCTTATTTTCGGGTAATAACAGAAATTGAGTTCCCCAAAAATCTTCAGTAAAATGAATAACAGAAGAATAAGGCGACAAATTGGGCTGAAGTGATGCATCTGCTTTGTCTTCTTGGTCAAAATGCCAATAATGTGGCAAGTTTGCCCCTACCAACACAATATCTCCCGCTTTAAACCTCCTGATGCTATCCCCCACAAACTGAGTGCCACTACCTCTATGAATATGCACTAGCTCCACTTCTTTATGGCAATGCCAGCGACTGTTCACATTGGGAACTGCATCTTTACGAATGCTAAAGGAACGATTGGGATTAGTTGCAACTTGTAAAACTTGAGGTTTCATATTAAAAATTACTATAAACTTTTCAGCTTTTGGTATTTTATAGTTAAAATAGCTTATAATCTTGGTAATTTCCAAAATTATAATCGATAAGAAACATATTTACTTTGCAAGTGCCAACATAGCATTCTCTTACCTGTTAATAAAACTCAACTCAGCACGTTAACCTACCTAATCATGAAGCAATTTTTACATTTTTCTTTGGTATTTCTATTTTATACTACCCAAGTATGGAGTCAATCGACTCAAAAGCTCTGGTATTCAAAACCCGCAGATAGATGGGTAGAGGCATTGCCACTAGGAAATGGACAAATCGGGGCGATGCTTTTTGGGGGTGTGAATGAAGAACTTATACAGCTCAATGAAGCCACTTTATGGTCGGGAGGCCCACGCAAAAAAAATGTAAACCCTGATGCTCATACTTATTTAAGCCAAATTCGTGAAGAGCTCTTGGAAAAACAAGATTATTCGAAAGCTAACGAATTGACCAAAAAAATGCAGGGTTTTTATACCGAATCCTACTTACCCTTGGCCGATTTACTCATCAAACATCGGTTTTCTACGAAGACTCCTACCTCCTACTACCGTGATTTAGACATTTCCAATGCCATAGCTAGCACTCGTTTTAAGGTGGATGATGTAGAGTATGTTCGCGAAGCATTTATATCGGCCCCAGCCAATGTATTTATAGTACGACTAAGTGCCAATAAACCCAAACAATTGAGTCTCGATATCAGTACCCAATCTAAATTAAGAATCCAGAAACAGGCCTTTAGCACGAGCGAGTTGGTCATCAATGGCAAAGCTCCGGCTAAGGTTGACCCTTCTTATTATAATATTAAAGGCCGTCAGCCAATTATTTATGAAGATTCTTTGGGCTGCAATGGCATGAGATTTCAGTACCGTATCAAAGCAATCGCCAAAGACGGCTCTGTAAAAACCGATACCGCAGGCATACACATTGATGGAGCTTCGGAGGTGATTTTGTATGTAGTAGCCGCTACTAGTTTCAATGGCTTTGACAAATGTCCCGACAAAGACGGGAAAAACGAAAAACAAATTGCTGAAAACACCTTAAAAGCAGCCGCCAAACAATCGTTTGCTGCCTTACTAAAAGCCCATCAAAATGATTATCACTCTTATTTTAATCGTTGTCAGCTTGTCATTAAAGATACGACCACTACCCAACCCCAATCCCTTCCCACTGATGAGCAGCTTATCGCTTATACGAGTGGGAAGTATAACCCTGCTCTAGAGGTGCTTTACTTTCAGTATGGTCGCTATCTGCTGATTTCGTCTTCTCGCCCTGGCGGTCCTCCAGCCAACTTACAGGGAATTTGGAACAAAGAATTGAGAGCGCCTTGGAGTTCAAATTATACCATCAATATCAACACCGAGATGAATTATTGGCCTGCGGAGGTTACTAACCTTTCGGAAATGCATCAGCCTCTACTAGATTGGATTCAACATTTGGCCAAAACCGGAAAAGAAACCGCGCAAGAATACTACAAAACCAAAGGATGGGTAGCACATCATAATGCTGATATATGGGCTTTGAGCAATGCCGTAGGAGACCGAGGCGCAGGCGACCCGGTATGGGCCAACTGGTATATGGGAGGCAATTGGCTATGCCAACACCTATGGGAGCATTATCGATTTACGGGCGACAAAAACTTCCTCAGAGAAAAAGCTTACCCTGTGATGAAAGAAGCGGCGCTTTTTTCGCTTGATTGGCTAGTGACCGATAAAGATGGCTATTTGGTAACCGCCCCTTCTACTACCCCCGAAAATAAGTTTATCGATGCCAATGGCAAACAACAGGGTGTATCGGTAGCTACCACGATGGATATGTCTATCATTTGGGATTTGTTTACCAATATTATCGATGCCTCCACTGTGTTGAACCAAGACCCCGAATTTAGAGAATTGCTTATCGCTAAAAGAAGCAAACTCTTCCCCTTACAAGTAGGAAGCAAAGGTCAATTACTAGAGTGGTACAAAGATTTTCCAGAAGCAGATCCTCGCCACCGCCACGTATCGCACTTATTTGGCTTACATCCTGGACGCCAAATCACTAAAAATACCCCCACTTATTTTAATGCCGCTAAAAAGACCCTAGAATTGCGCGGCGACGACGGAACGGGATGGAGCAAAGGCTGGAAAATCAATTTTTGGACGAGATTATTGGACGGCGACCACGCTTATACGCTTATTCGTCAGTTGTTGAAATATACCAATGAAACTGGAACCATCATGAGCAGAGGCGGTGGTACTTACCCCAACTTGTTTGATGCCCACCCACCTTTCCAAATTGATGGCAATTTTGCCGGAACCGCCGGTATGGCCGAAATGCTTTTGCAAAGTCACCAAGATAAGATTCATTTATTGCCTGCCTTGCCAAGTGCTTGGCCCGAAGGACAAGTAAAGGGACTAAAGGCACGAGGAGGATTTGAGGTCTCTCTCAATTGGGCTAAACAAAAATTGGTTAACGCCCAAATCAAATCCCTCAACGGCGAAGATTTGAGTCTCTTGACTTCTCAACCTGTAAAATTGCAAGGCACAAATCTCGAATCAACAAAAACCGAAGATGGATATTTGTTGCAGTTAAAAACTCAAAAAAACAAGACCTATCTTCTTAGTACAAAATAGCACACTTTATAATCTGTCATTTTAGTATATCGTAATCCATTAATCATCATATAAGATGCCACACTACATACCCTAAAAATGACACATAATTTATTAGTGTTTTTCATATAGTGTTTCTACTATTTACCTTAAACCCACAACATAATTGACGAAGAAGACAAATTGTGTTAATTATTTAAACCCTGTCATATTTTCTGTTTAAATGTGATAAGCTAGCTAAAAGCCCTTTTTTTAAGAGGCTTTTAGGTAAAAAATACCATAAGCTTAATGCATTTGATAATCATTCTTTTTTTGACAATGGCTTTTGCTGTTGTCACAGGAATTGTTTTGTATCCTATTATAATAAGTACAAAAAAACGTTTTTTTATATCTCAAAAAAAGTCGGATTTATGCAAAAATAGAGCGTATTTCTCTATTCTTTCTCAGACCTCTTCATCTTACTTTTGTTTAATTAATTCACTGAATTAGGCTATAAGCTTGGGCGTCTTCCATTATAAGTAAGTACGTGTACTAAATTTTACATTTTTAACCCTTCATATTTATGACAATTCATTCTACGCTCTTTAAGAGGAGTAATTCTAGTTCTCTAATCTCCAAAAGATTAGTATATGATACTAGATACAATCCTGCAAAAATTGGCTCCCAATCAAGCCATCTGCGGACGATTTTATCGGTATTGCTAGGTGTAATCCTGAGTTTTCAAGTTGCAGTCTCTCAAAACCGAGCTATTACGGGTACGGTTTATGATTCAAACGGCTCTCCTCTGCCTGGGACAAGCATTCAAGTAAAAGGCACGACCACGGGAAGCATCTCCGACGTAAACGGCAAATACAGTGTCCAAGCCTCTAATACCGCTACTTTGGTTTTTAGCTACATCGGATATATTACCCAAGAAGTAGCGATCGAAAGTCGTAGTGTAGTGGATGTGACCCTCAAAGCCGACGCCGCTGCCTTGTCAGAAGTAGTAGTAGTAGGATATGGAACCCAAAAGAAAGTCAACTTGTCGGGTTCGGTAGCGACTGTGTCGGGAGCTGAACTTACCCAACGCCCTGTACCCAACATGCAAAACTTATTGCAAGGTCGCGTGGCGGGTTTGGATATTATTCAAAGTACGGGTGAGCCAGGTCGCGATGATGCCTCTTTTCAATTGCGGGGATTTGGCTCGTTTGGAGCATCGTCAGCTCCTTTGATATTGGTCGATGGAGTGATTGCATCTATCAAAAACCTTTCACCCCAAGATATTGAGAGTGTCACTGTACTTAAAGATGCCGCCTCTGCTTCTATCTATGGAGCAAGAGCCGCCAATGGTGTAATTTTGATTACTACTAAAAAAGGAAAAGCAGGTAGAACCCAAATCGAATACAATGGAAGTATGGGTGTCAGTGAGGCCACGAAGTACCCCGAACTGATTACCAATTCAGCGACGTACATGGAAATGTACAATTCGGCACGTCTCAGAAGTGGGCAGCCGGCGCTTTATACCCAAGCTCAAATTGATTTGTACAAAAACAACCCCAACAGCGATAAGTACCCCAATTTTAATTGGTTAGACTATGTGCTAGGCAAAGGGCCGATTCAAAATCACCACATTGGATTTTCGGGTGGAAACGAACAGACGATTTACAATGCTTCTTTTAATTATTTGGACCAACAAAGTATTACTAAAGGTTACAAATACAAAAGATACAATGGCTTGATTGACTTTTCGTCGCAAGTGCACAAGCGTGTACGGATTGGGACAAACATCAACTTATCGTTTCAAGATGCCAAAGCACCTTGGTTGACCAACGACAACCTCCTACTTCTCGCCTATGCTTCAGCTCCTACGATGATGCCCTTTTTGCCCGACGGAAGTGGAAGAGCTACCAACCGCGATTTTACCACTAATGGTACTGGAAACCGAAGCGTAGAAGAGGTATATGCTACGGGCGGTCAGTTTACCAAAACCTACAATGCCAACGCACAGGCATTTGCAGAAGTAACCATCTTGAAAAATTTGAAGTGGATGAATAAAGCGGCAATTACGTATTATAATGAACAATACAAAAATCGTCAGTATCCTTCACCTTCTTTTGCTTATCAACCTGACGCATCAGGAAACTACGTACAAGTGGCCAACGGCAATCCTAACTTCAACGGCTTGCAACAAAATGAAACACGGTCGCTTACCAAAACTTTCTTCAGTACGCTTAATTATAATACACAATTTGGCACCGATCATAACCTGAACGTACTCGCCGGATATGAACAACAAGACAACCTGACCGAAAACGTAGGAGGCGCTCGATACGACTTCCCGACCACTTCTATCATGGTACTTGACGGTAGCGGCCCTACCAACCAAACCACCAACGGAAATGCATCTGAATGGGCATTACAGTCGTTGTTTGGAAGGGTCAATTATGATTTCAAAAACAAATACTTCCTCGAAGGTAACATTCGCTACGACGGAACCTCTCGCGTGGGTATCGACAATCGTTGGGGTATTTTTGGGGGTGGCTCTGCCGCTTGGAAACTTTCTGAAGAAAATTTTATTAAAAACAATCTCTCGTGGGTAGACAATCTAAAACTGCGCGCATCGTATGGTACGCTTGGTAACCAAGAAATCGGTAACTACCCTTACCAAGATGTACTTAATCTAACGGCCTATCCTTGGGGTTCTTCGCTTACCACAGGCGCTCAGTTGACTCGATTAGTAACCAAAGACTTAAAATGGGAAAAAACCTCTATGTTGGATTTTGGGGTTGATATCGATTTGTTTAAAGGGCTTTTTGGTGCCACTATCGACTGGTACAAACGTGATACTAGGGATATCCTCACTCAGCGTCAGGACTTACCTGCCAGCGTAGGGCTTACAGCGCCTATCGTAAATGCAGGAGCCATGCAAAACAAAGGGATAGAACTTGAATTGAGACACAACAAATCAATCAATGATTTCAATTATGGAGTGAGTGTGCTTTTCCACCGCTATCGCAACAAAGTGACCAAAGTACTAGCCGAGACGTTGGGAACCATCGAAGTAGGGCAGCCTTACAACAACTTCTTCATGTATGAATGGGCGGGAATTTTCCAAAGCCAAGATGAAATCAACGCCTCCCCTAAGCAGCCTAGTTCAGGAACTCTCAAACCTGGTGATTTGAAAATCAGAGACGTAGACGGAAACGGCACCGTAGGACCCGAAGATAGAGTTCGTATCAGTCGTTTTCCTTCTTACAATTACTCATTTAATCTAAACGCAGGCTGGAAAGGATTTAACTTAACGGCCTTCTTCCAAGGCGTACAAGGCATCAAAACCCAAGTAAGTGGCTGGGGCTATGAGCCATTCCAACAAGGTTCAGCGCCTCCGTTGAGATTCCTAAATGCATGGTCGCCTACCAATCCAAGCACTACCGTACCTGCCGTATATCAAGTAGGATACCCTGGCGTAGCGGGCTATACATCTACCTATTTCTTACAAGATGCCTCTTACTTGCGTTTAAAGAACCTTTATTTATCTTATACTTTCGGTCAAGACCTTATCGGTAAGCTAGGAGCCAAAGGGTTGATTGTCTATTTCTCAGGCGACAATTTGATTACATGGACTAAATACGAAGGCAATGACCCCGAAAGAGCTGGTTCAGGTAGATTTGCTCAATTCCCTCAGCTGAAAATTTTCACGGGAGGTTTAAACATCAAGTTTTAATCCAAATAGTAAGATTTTCATTTTTAACTTTTTTGACAACAATGAAATTGAATATAAAACAAATCATACCGTGCTTAGTAGCTGCGATGAGTCTAGGTACGCTAAGTTCTTGTGATAAGGACTTTTTAGACAAAAACCCACTGAATGCTATCTCAGGTGCCACTTTCTGGAAAACCGAAACCGATGTCAACATGGCTTTGGCGGGGGTTTATCGTACCCTTCAAAATGGTATATACGGTCATCGAAAGCCGTTTTTTGATGCATATTCTGACAATGCCTATGACCGACATAATTATTTTGGTTATCAGGCCGTGACCCTAGGCGTTGTCAATCCAAGTAGTGTCAATTCGGGACTGTACAACCAGCCTTATGCAGGAATTGCAGCTTGTAACTATTTTTTAGAAAACGTGGGTTCGGTCGCTGCGGTATCACAAGCCAACAAAGATATTTATTCAGCCGAAGTGCGGTTCTTGCGAGCTATGTACTATTTTGATTTGGTACAAATGTTTGGCGGAGTGGTCTTGTACAAAGTAGCCCCCAAAACCGCCGAAGAAGCCAAAATCAAACAAAGTACCAAAGAAGAAGTATTGGCGTTTGTACTGGAAGATTTAGACTATGCCATTTCTAAATTACCATCTACTGCTTATACGGGCCGGGCAGTAAAGGCAGGGGCGCAGTTTTTGAAAGCAAAAGTGCGTCTTTATCAACAAAACTGGGCTGAGGCCGCTTCAATCACCAACGAAATCATCAATTCAAAGCTGTTTTCAATTTATCAGGGAGGTTTTGCCAACCTTTTCTTGGCAAGCACTCAGCAAAACAACCCCGAAATTATATTTTCTACCAAATATTTAGCTCCTAACAACCCACAAGGTAACGAAGGGATGTTGGTAGAAATTGGCTGGTATGGCTGTATTGCGCCGTACAAAAATCTCTTGGACGAATATGAAATGGCCAATGGAAAAATGATTTCGGAAGCAGGCTCAGGCTATGACGCCGCCAATCCTTATGCTAACCGAGACCCCCGCTTACGTATGACTATCGAAACGCCAGGCGATCCCGAGACTGCCAACCTGATACATACAGACCCCCTTCTCACTGGGTTTTCGCAGAAGAAGTACATGGATTTGTCAAAATTGCCATACGATAGAACCAAGATTCCACTGACCGACATGAACGTCGTACATATGCGCTATGCTGAAGTACTTTTGGCGTATGCCGAAGCCAAAAATGAAGTGTCAGGACCAGATGCTAGTATTTATGAAGCACTCAATAGTATCCGGTCACGGACAGGAGTAAAACTCCCAGCGGTGGATCAGGCTAAATACAATACCAAAGAGTCACTACGGGAATTTATACGTCACGAACGACGGGTAGAATTGGCCTTAGAAGGGCACCGTTATTTTGACCTAAAACGTTGGAATATTATGGCGTCAAAATTAGCAGCGGTAAAAAACCCTGCCGGTCAAGCATTGATTTTTGGTGAGAAAAACAATGTATTACCTTTTCCTCAGTCAGAAGTAGATAGAAATAAGAGTTTGACCCAAAACTCTGGCTATTAGTCTTTTGAATGCTCTTTTAAAAGTGGTATTTCTACGCTGTAGCAATACCACTTTTATTTAAATAATTAGACTATTGCCTTAAATAGCCTAAAGTCCATGACAGTAACCTCATAAAATATCGTTAATTTATAAGCATAAACAGCTAAATAGCAACCCCTCAACTTAGTAAGTACCTGATAAACAATCAACTAATTCACCCAAAATTTAAAATAATATCTACATAAGCCATAAAAATAGAGCTATACTCTATACAAAGTACTTTTTCACTATATCCCATTTCGATTTTCATAAATAATATCCTACCACCATGATTAATACCCTTTATACACTCAAATTACATCTTTTGCATATTGGGTACGCCTCTCTCGGTACCAATTGGCAATATGATGGAGTGTTAAGCCCATTTTCTCGTTTGTACTTGATTACGGAAGGCGAAGCGTGGGTTTATCATAATCAGCAGAAGTATCTGCTAAAACCAGGGTATATGTATCTTATACCCAAGTTTTCGGTGAGCCGTTATCATTGTGATACCAAAATGGAACAATACTATGTATCATTTTTGGATGAATCAGAAAATGGCCTCTCCGTTTTTGATATGCTCCCTTTTGTGTATGAAGCTAAGGCTTCGCATTTTGACAAAGCTTTGTTCCAACGTTTGCTAGACCTGCACCCCGGCCGAGCTATCCTCAAAGCAGATCCTAAAGCTTATGACAACCGTGCTGAACTCCTGAGTTTTAATCAAAATTATTCCCAAGCAGAAGACAATCGATTGGTAGAGACGCACGGAATTTTACTACAACTCGTATCCCGCTTTATCTCTTCTCAATATCCAGTAAAACCCAAAGAAAAACGCCCTCCTACTGAATTTGGTTTAGTGCTTCGGTATATTCATACGCATTTAGACAAAAAACTTACGGTAGAACAACTAGCTGAATTACAGGGTCTAAACTGCGATTATTTCTCTAGACAGTTTTTAAAAGTACTTGGAATACGACCCCTCGACTATATTATCAACAAACGACTCGAACGGGCAAAAATACTCATGACTACCTCCTCACTGTCCTTACAGGAAATCGCCGACCGAGTAGGAATCTTTGATATGTACTATTTTTCGAGACTTTTTAAAAGCCGTTTCGGTGTTCCACCTAGCCGCTATCGCAAACAAGTTTTTGATTGAAATAGCTTGACTTGACCTCTTCAATGCACAGCACTTGTGAGTGCATTTTTTGATAAACTTTTGAAGTTAATAGCTACCCAAACCCAACATGACCACCCGAAGAGATTTTCTCCGTAAAACTGCCCTAGCCACTACCCTTGGACTTGGAGCGTCCGACATTTTAACTCATGCACACCCTCATGCCTTAGCTGCCGACTTAGTAATTGGACACCAAGGCTTTACGTACAAAGTAGATAAAAATTGGGCTAAAATCAGTGTAAATAGTACTCCCCTTTTCAATTGTCATGAGATGGTACAAGACAGTAAGGGACGTCTCATTATGCTAGGGGATAATGTGCGGAACAATATCCTCATATTCGATAAATCGGGAAAATTATTAGATAGTTGGGGAACTGCCTACGCAGGTGGGCATGGGTTGACGTTGGCCAAAGAAGGCGAAGAAGATTTTTTGTATATCGTGGATTGTGGATGGTACCAAGACCGCACAGGCAAATGGAATCGACAAGCAGGACAAGTGGTGAAAACTGACTTGAATGGACGTATTATATTTACCCTAGGTCACCCGCAAACGATTGGCATTTATAAGCACGATGAGCCATTTATGCCTACCGAAACAGCGGTCGCACCCAACGGAGATATTTATGTAGCCGACGGATATGGGTCAGATTATATTATTCAATACAATGCCAAAGGACAATATATACGTCATTTTGGAGGGCATCACAATGCCAATCCAGAGCATAATTTGCAAAATGCTCACGGTGTAGCTATTGACACTCGCAATAAAGCCAACCCAACCCTCATCTGTACCTCACGTGATGAAAACTGTTTCAAAATCTTTACCCTCGACGGCAAATACATCAAACGAATTGATTTGCCTGGAATGTACGTTTGTCGCCCTGTGATAGCGGGTCAAAATGTATATGCAGGCGTTTGTTGGTCTAAAGACAAAGAAGGCAAACGCAATGCTAATTCGGGTTTTGTTACGATTTTAGACAAAGACAACAAAGTAGTTTCGTGCCCAGGAGGACAAGCTCCTGTGTACAAAAGTGGTATTTTACAACCTACACTTCAAGCCGAAGTACCTGTTTTCCAGCACGGTCATGACGTTTGTGTAGATGAAGACGAAAATCTCTACATATGCCAATGGAACGCCAACTATACACCGCCTGTTAAGTTGACCAGAGTATAAGCCAGAATCCAGAGATGATTTTATAAGCTTTTTTTTATTTTCTCTTCGACCCTATACCTTACGATTTTTGTAATCAAATCCAACGGCATGGGTTTATCAAGAGGAAATTGGATAGAGCCTTTTCCTGTTTTAAAATCCTTAAAATCAGACTCAAACCTCTTATCGTTCATGGGAATGGGATAAAACCCAATGTGTTTTTTGAAAGCCGCAAAATATACCAAGTTACCATTAAGTACAAAGGTAGGCATGGCATACTTAATGGCTTCTTGAGCAGTAGGTGCAGCAGCCCTAACGGTAGCGCGTATTTGTTGTAAAATCACTTGTACTTCAAGAGGCTGCCAAGCGATGTATTCGTCTATATTTTGGGCTACATTTTTTTTCATGGCTTAAAGCTACTTAAATAGTAATTGCTGAAGTTTGAAGCAAATCGTCCAAATTCTCAAAAATCGAAACTACCCCTCCTTCCATTCCGCTTTCTATCATGGCATCGCGGTCGTCTACTGAGCGGCATACGTCGTGAATAGTAAGTTTTGTTCTATCATCAGACAATGCTTCAAATAGCATCACCTCCAGCACCACGTGACCCCGCTCTGGAAGACCTTCAAATTCAGACGTTTGAACAATTCGCTCAGGTGCAGTAAGTTCGTGAATTACGCCACTAAATACACACAATACCTTCCCCTGTGCATTGGTATGAGTATATCTATATTGACCTCCTTCGCAATAATCGTGGGTATTGAAGTGCATAGTGACACCTTTGGGAGCAAAAAATTGAACCAAAATCTCAGGTTGGCTAAAGGCCCTAAACACCAACTCCCGAGGCGCGTCAAATTCGCGATAAATAAAAAGCTCTTGCTTTCCTTTTTCTGCTACAATCTGTGTTTTGTTTTTACTAGCCATTTTGTTTCAATTTAAGTTGTCGTAGTAATTCATCCAATTGTAAAAAACGCTCTTGCCAAATCTGACGGAAGGCTTCGAGCCAATACCTATTTGTTTTCATTGTACAAAAATTAAGAGGAGAGAAGAATGTTTTAAGGCAACCAATCAGTTGCAAATATACAAGCAACTGATTGGTTGCGCAAATTTTTTAAACAAAATTTATCCCTTAACTATTTTTTAGGTGCTATCAAGCTGCCCAAACATACGTTTATCCTTGCCCACACGAATCATATTATAAAAATGGTTGTGGCCTACCTCCTCAAAATAATATTGTTTCCATTTTTTGGTTTGGGTATCTAGTCGGAGTAGCCCTATATACCACCCTACCCTCTACGCCGTTGCTGGTAGAGCGTAGAGCCTACTAGACTGGTTGAATAAGTCGCTATTTTGAGTAAATGGAGAAAAGGGATGTTATTATTTGTAAAAAGGCTGCCTAAAAAGGTAGCCTTTTTACAAATAATAATTACTGCGCCTTACTCAACCTATTTTCTTTTCTGGTTTTGGCCACTTGTAGTACATTTTTACCGATATTGATACCACAACGTAAGCCTTCGTCACAGCCCGAACGATAGTGAATTCCTCCATATACTCGGCTGATACCTGCCATTTCAGCGGCTTCTCGGAAAGATTTAAAAGACATAACACCGTGTCCGTGTTTAAATTCGGTAGAGTCTGTAAAAGCTACATTGTCACCATGCACAAAACTCAAAACCTCTGCCGCTGCTGCCGAGATAGTACTATGCCCACTGGTATATTCTGGAAAAGGAGGCGTTTGTAAATAGGGTCTCCACTTGGGGTCAATATCAGAATTGATGACGGTTTCAGGACGGATTTTGTTGCTCCGATATTTTTCATCCCAGCAGCTTATGAACGCATCAAACAAAGCAATAGAGCCTAGCAAATACCCTTCTACACTTTTTTCAAAGGAAGCCTTGGTAGTTTTGCTAGCGGTTTCGTTGATGGCAAGCCAATGTCCTCCGGGAGTCATTTTTTTGTTGGCAAACATAACGTGCCCTACTACATTCATTACAAAGGGATTGTCGTCCCAAAACCACGCTATGCGCTTTTGCTCTTCCGTTAGGTTTGTTCCAATATCATATACTTCTCTGGTTTCTTTCCAAAATTCGCTGTTTTTATCCGTGTTCCACTGTGGAGGGCGGATAGGGATAAATTGGGTGACTGAGTCCATCGTAAAAGGACGGATTTTGTTCCACTCAGGCTCACAAGCATCCGCGTAGGCAGGAGGAGTGGGAACCCACGTGCCAGGTTTGTTGGTGACAGTAAAGCGTACACCACGTGTTTGTTTATAATAATCTTTGGCAGAATAACGCATCACATGAGCCGCCACACTATCACCATAAGCGATTGAGTTTTCGATGACTTCATCAGGGATTCCCATTTGCTCGTATTTTTTGTAAAAGTCTTTTTCATATTCATCGAAGAAGTTTGTTGAAAAAGTAAGATTACGAGCTACTTTAAGGAAAGCACGTGTACTAGCCAACGGAAAGCAATACTTCTTATCGGAATCAGGTGCTACAGGAGAAGTAAAGCCTTTGAGGCTACCTCCCAATGATTGATACATTGGGTAGCCTGGTACCAGCGCTTCATAACCCGCCAAATTGGCATATACATAAATACGACTGGCTACTGGCGGCTTGAAAATATCATGAATGATTACTTCCGTCAGTAATTCAACAGATTTGTGATAAAGTTCGGGATCATCACCTTTGGTGCTATAGTCCTCTTGATTTGGTTTACAGGCATTTATCGACACCATTATGGCTAATGTGCCTAAAAAAAAGAAAGATTTTATTGACATGATTGAATACATAAAAAGGTAAAAAACAATAGTCATCTCCCTACATGAACAGCTCTTGTAGGAATGATTATCTTCTTAGTGGTTCAAAAGAGAACCATACAAAACGTAATGCTGATATTGCTAAAATAGTATTTTGCAGTATCGAGTAGTAGTAAACAAGAAGGTAGATAAACGACTAATGTAAGTTAGGAGGAGGAGAGAAAATGATGTAAAATGGGTTTAAATACAACAAGTTGGGAGTGCCGTAGATAGGGCTATCCCAATCTTTCGGATAGCTCACCGCAGTCCAGACCAGAGGCGCTTGAAAAAGGTATACTTTAGTGAGTTCTTGGAGCCATTTTGTGGCATTGTTGAACGGTTTTGGAGAAGGCAATGACCAATCCATAAATGCTAACATTAGGTCTGATAGCTCCGCAAAACGCTCATGTGCATGCTGATTGGTTTTAAGAAGAATATAAAGAGTATCGTTTTGATGATGTTGTTGGATGATATTGTAGAAGCTTTTTCCATCCCGAATGAGTCCTTCTTCTTGCTCAGGATTTTCCCAAGTTGTATTGTAAGGCAGCATTGGAAGGGGAATGGAGAGCGTTTGCCATTGGTCATTTTCGGTGATTGGTGAGGCAAAACGAAAATCTTCTTCAAAATACCAAACCGCTACAGTAAGCCCAAACATATGATAGAGCAGCAATACAAAAAGACCGATGGCAATGAGTTTTTTCAGAGGTATTGGCAGACAGACGTATTAGCTCGTAAATGTAAAAAGTTATAAGCAGAGTCCCTAGAAGTGGGGTGTTTATCTTATTTAAAACCACCTTCCTTTTGAGTATCACCCTAAACAAGTGGAATCGGTTCTGAACAAAAATAAGAATAATTAAGCCTATTGAAGCGAGCAAGTAAGGCCTTTGACATTAATGAGTCAAACACCTTAACATAAAAACAATTTGTCTATTTATATATAACATAAAAAATATACTATCTATTTTTTTACAATAAAATATAAACAATATCTTATTATTTAACAAATAAAAGATAAAAAAATCTACAAACCATACTTCATATATCTTTGCAAAAGTCCTTCTTATCACTATTATATTCTTCTATGAAAGCATCTCATCATGTGCATATTTTTCTCCAATTGTTGAAGACCGAAACTGCTATCGCTGATATTCATCAGCGTGTTAGAATCCGAACCGCCAAAGAATACGCAGGGCAATTGGGTCTTCATCCTAATTATTTGAATTCCTTATTGAAAGAATATACGGGTACGTCTATTAGTATTCATATCAAAAATCAGCTCTTAGAAAAAAGTAAAAATTTGCTTTTACAGACAGATTGGACTTTACAGTACATTAGTTACCGTACAGGTTTTGCTAATCGCTCAAACTTCATTCAATTTTTTAAAAGTCAGACAGGAGCAACTCCCAATGAGTTCAGAAAAATGGCTAGACAAAAAAGCAATTAATTCAATGAGACGAATGAACATATAGCTCCACTTTGACGTACTTTCCAGCACTGCCAAAGTGGAGCAAAACGGTTTTATTTCTCGGCCTTTTCTCTCAGTTGATGAGTAGGACGAAAACGCTCACCGTAGGTATCTGCCAAACGGTCGAGGGTATCTACGAAAGTTTTTGTGCCCACAAAATCCACAAAAGACAAAGCGCCACCCGTATAAGGTGGAAAACCCCATGCCAATATCGACCCTAAGTCTGCATCGAGCTTGGTACGAATCACTCCCTCTTCCATACACCGCACCGCCTCAATCGCCTGACGATACAATAAACGTATTTTTACTTCCTCCAAGGTGGGTTGAGTTTTTGCCAAAGGAAACAATTCCTCCAATCCCTTCCACAGTTCTTTGGAGGTATTGGTTGGATAATCGTAAAACCCTGCTTGGGCTTTTTTGCCAGAGCGTCCAAGTTCGGTAAATTGTTTACTGATTTGGTAGCTTGTATCTTCTGTCGAAAGAGCACCATCTTTCAAGGCTTGCGCCGCGATTTTGTAAATCAAATCCAAGGCTACTTCATCTGCTACGGCCAACGGCCCCACGGGCATTCCGGCCAATTTCCCAGCGTTTTCTATCAATATTGGATTGACCCCTTCTTTAAGCAATTCCATACCTTCGGAAGTATAAGTACTAAAACAACGAGAAGTATAAAACCCACGCGAGTCGTTGACAACAATAGGCGTTTTTTTGATTTTTCGCGTAAAATCAATCGCTAAAGCTAGGGCCTCATCTGAAGTCTCTTTGCCAACAATCAGCTCTACGAGCATCATTTTATCGACGGGCGAAAAGAAATGAATCCCAATAAAATGTGCAGGATGGGCGGAGGCTTTGGCAAGTCCCGTAATCGGTAAAGTGGAAGTATTGGTACCAAACACACCTCCCTCGGCTAGCATCGGCTCGGCTTCTTGGGTAACTTGGGCTTTTAGTTCACGATTTTCAAAAACAGCTTCAATTATCAAATCACAGCCTTTCAAATCCTCCACCACAGCCGTGGGTTTAATCAATTCCAACAACACATCCGCCTTAAAAGCGTCGATTTTGCCGCGTTCTTGCATTTTTTTCAACAAAGTACGTGCATAGTCTTTGCCTTTTTCGGCTTGCTGAAGGCTCACATCTTTCAACACTACCTCTATTCCGACGGCAGCACTTACATAAGCGATACCTGCTCCCATCATACCTGCGCCCAAAACACCAAGCTTTTTCACCTCCTTTTTAGGAATATCTTTTGGACGACTCGCACCTTTGTTGGCTTCGTTTAATCCCAAAAACATCGTTCTAATCAAATTACCAGCGACTTTGGAGGTAGCTACTTGCACAAAATGCCGCGCTTCTATGGCAATACCCTTGTCGATATTGACCAATAGCCCCTCATACACACACGACATGATATGCTGCGTAGCGGGGTAATTGCCTTTGGATTTGTCCATCATCATGGCCGTACCTACCGTAAAAGTCTGCATTCCAACCGGACTCAATACATTGCCGTTGGGTACTTTATAATTGTCTTTGGCCTGAATTTTACCCGTCTTTTTGTTGATTTCATCCCAAGGTTTCACAGGGTGGGGATTGGCTTCAATCCAGGCCACTGCTTTGGCCATCATCTCTTCGGGGGTAGTAGCAACCGCATCTACAATACCGACTTTAAGGGCTTCGCTGGGCGACATATCCTTGCCTTCTAGCATCAAGGGCAGCGCGGCTTGCATGCCAATCATCCGTGGCAAACGCTGCGTACCTCCCCCACCAGGCAATAAGCCCAACTTCACTTCAGGTAAGCCTAATTTCGCTTTAGGGTTGTCTAAGGCCACGCGATAATGGCACGCCAAACAAATCTCCAATCCACCGCCCAAAGCCGTCCCATTGATAGCAGCGACGACAGGTTTACCCTTGGTTTCTATTCTACGAAAAATCTGATTGAGTCCCGTCGAAATTTTAAGCATCTCGGCAGGGTCGGCGTCTTGATTCCTCAATATCATTTTGAGGTCAGCACCTGCCACAAATTCATTTTTTTCGGAAGTAACAATGATTCCTTTGACCTCCACATCTTGGTAGGCTTTTTCGAGAGCCGCCTCAAAAGCCGGAATAGATTCATCGTTGAGTACATTCATGGGCGAACTGCTCATGTTCCAGCCCAAGATGGCGATATGATTATGTATTTGATAAGTAATTGACATAGTGATGTTTATTTATCAGAATGAATGAGCCTTTCCAAGTTTTTTTATGGTTGCATAGCTTGACCCAAACTATCATTTGGGTCAAAAATGGTACTGCGTCTCCGACGCAATACCTGTATGTGAAACAGTTTTTATTGTTCTCAAACGCGGAAAGGCTATTTTGGCATGAGCATATTATTTTGTTCAAACACCTAAATCCTTATAAAGTCGGAGACTTTATACCCTACTTGTACCGACATCATGTCGATACAAGCACCAGCTTGACCCTAACTATCATTTGGGGCAAAAATGGCACTGCGTCTCCGACGCAATACCTGTATGTGAAACAGTTTTTATTGTTCTCAAACGCGGAAAGGCTATTTTGGCATGAGCATATTATTTTGTTCAAACACCTAAATCCTTATAAAGTCGGAGACTTTATACCCTACTTGTACCGACATCATGTCGATACAAGCACCAGCTTGACCCTAACTATCATTTGGGGCAAAAATGGCACTGCGTCTCCGACGCAATACCTGTATGTGAAACAGTTTTTATTGTTCTCAAACGCGGAAAGGCTATTTTGGCATGAGCATATTATTTTGTTCAAACACCTAAATCCTTATAAAGTCGGAGACTTTATACCCTACTTGTACCGACATCATGTCGATACAAGCACCAGCTTGACCCTAACTATCATTTGGGGCAAAAATGGCACTGCGTCTCCGACGCAATACCTGTATGTGAAACAGTTTTTATTGTTCTCAAACGCGGAAAGGCTATTTTGGCATGAGCATATTATTTTGTTCAAACACCTAAATCCTTATAAAGTCGGAGACTTTATACCCTACTTGTACCGACATCATGTCGATACAAGCACCAGCTTGCCCCAAACTATCATTTGGGGCAAAAATGGCACTGCGTCTCCGACGCTCAAATCCTTTCAAAAATAGTAGCGATTCCCATGCCTCCTCCGATACACAGGGTAGAAAGACCGATTTGTTTTCCCGAACGCTCTAGCTCATCGATAAGCGTAGCCGAAATAATCGCTCCCGTAGCTCCCAGCGGATGTCCGAGTGCAATGGAGCCGCCATTTACGTTTACTTTGGAATGGTCAACACCCAACTGCTCCATAAAATACAAAGGCACGGCAGCAAAGGCTTCATTGACTTCAAACAAATCAATATCGCTTATATTCATCCCTGCTTTTTTCAAGACTTTTTGGGTGGCAGGTACAGGCCCAGTCAGCATGATGGTAGGCTCCGAACCTACCACCGCAAACGCCCTAATACGGGCGCGAGGCTGTAGCCCCAACTGCTGCCCAATGCTCTTTGAACCAATCAAAAGCCCAGCGGCACCATCCACAATCTGCGAAGAGTTTCCGGCATGATGAACGTGGTTGATATGGTCAAAATCCGCGTATTTCATCAATGCCAAGGCATCAAGCCCCATCGTACCCATCATTTCAAAAGCGGGTTTTAGTTTGCTCAACGATTCTACGGTAGTACCAGGACGCACGCCTTCGTCGCGGTCGAGGAGGGTGATTCCTAAATCATCTTGATAAGGCACGAGCGATTTGGCAAAGCGGTTGTCTTGTTGGGCTTTTTCTGCCCTACGGTACGACTCTACCGCAAACGTATCTACGTCGGTACGGGAGTATCCGTATTTGGTGGCAATCGAATCTGCCGAAATACCCTGAGGTACAATACGATGACGCGCCACGATTTGGGGATTCATAAACAACGCCCCGCCGTCGGTGCCCATTGCCACCCGACTCATGGACTCCACGCCGCCCGCTACTATCAAATCTACCTGTCCCGACATCACATAGGCGGCGGCCTGATTGATAGCTTCTAAGCCCGACGAACAAAAACGATTGAGTTGCACTCCTGCCACGCTCTCAGCGTAGCCTGCTTCTAGCACGGCCGTGCGGGCAATGTCGGCTCCCTGCTCCCCAATGGGCGTGACACAGCCCATAATAACATCTTCTACATAGCTAGTATCCAATTGGTTACGGCTTTGAATAGATTTCAATACCGATGTTAGGAGTTGGATAGGCTGCACCTCATGCAGCGACCCGTCAGATTTTCCTCTTCCGCGCGGGGTTCGCACGGCATCATACACATAAGCTTCGTTCATGAGAAATAGGGGAATTTGAAAAATAATAAGTAAATGTGCAAATCGCTACGATGACCTCCTTGAAAAGTAAAAATTGAAAATCAGTGAGTTACATGATTAATAAAGTAACAAGCACCTCTCCAAATCCCACGCCTTTAGGCTGGGGAAAATAAAGAGACGATATTTTTTGGCTTTAGCCCTGATGACATTCTCATTATCAATTACATTGACGGCCCAGTATGCACCGATACCTGATAACATTGCGCAAGTACTCTGCTTGCATACTGTTGAAAGCAAAATTAAAGCCTAATTCTCAAAAAGCAAGAGCCATGAAGAATAAGTGTTACCCCAAGAATATTTTTTTGAGACATCCCCACAAAGCGCGTTTGTTTTTATCGTCGGCTTGTACAATATCAAGCGACTCTGCCAACAAGAAATTGACTCCTGCAATGCGCTTGGGATCGTAGCGGTTCATCATGATTTCGAGGTTAATTTGGATGAAAGGCACTCCAAAAGAAATAAAATGATGTACTTGCTTGTGCTGTAGCACCGCTCTAAAATCCATCTGTTTTGAACCTGCGATATTGAGAATATCTACGCCATCGAGGTTGAGATTGACGGCTTTGAGTACTTTTTCCAAAAAGATAGTATTGCTAGGCGATAAAGCGGGAGATTCGTCTATCAAGATAAGGGTTTTGTGGTTGAGCTCCGGAGGCGGTGCCAAGGTCGGTACCACAGCGGCAGGAATAGGTGGAGTAGGTTTTGGCACAATTGGCTCGGCCACGGGCTCACTTACAAGCACAGGCGCCTCAGCGATAGGGGCTTGTGCCACTTTTATATCTTCCTGCACCCGATAGAGGGTTTCGTGCTGAAACAGTATCTTGTAGAAATTATCCATTTGAGCACAAATTTACAAACAGTTTGCTGCTTGATGCGATATTTGAGATTTAAAGTCTAACAATTTACCACTAAAGCAGTATTTATGATTGATTTTCAGTTAGTTACAAAAATAGGATGGCTTTTTTTGAAATGGATTGAGATTACTCTTCTGGTCTTTATTTTGAAAAGAGTAAGTTTAGCAATCAATTTAAACAATACCTACAATCTTTGAGTACGGCAGGAAACGATATATCCAAACTCAAATATGTTTTCAATGGCAAGAAGGTCTCCGAAAAAGAGGTAAAAGAGGCGTTTGTGAAACTGTTTAAGAATAAGTCACAGGAAACTTTTGATGCGAATAAAAATTTGTTTAGAAGTTTTAGTATTCAAAACCCAAATAACTTATCAAAAATCAAATAATCCAATTTTTGAATTTATTAAAACTAATTAATCATGAATTTTTTAAAAATAAACGAATTAAAGTGTCGCTATCAAGGTTTTTTTGTAAATGATAAATATATATTTATTCATACACCTAGTGAAGATATATATATTCTTTCTCTAGACTTTTTAGAAGTATACAAAAGCACATCTGAAAAATACACTTATTTATTGGGTATTTTTGACGAATACTTTTGTTATTATGTACCATCTAAAGATGGTATTGAAATTTTTAAACTAAATGGTGAAAAAATATTTTTTCCTAACTTTTGTTTAGTTCAACATTTTACTGACAAGAACCTCTCTTTTATTTCCATTTCCAATGTTGATAGTAACAAAGTATATGGAGTATTTTCTTACGAAGAAATGAAGGTTTTATGGAAAAATGAATTATACAATCAGGTTTTTCCCATAGAAGATTTTTCTTTTGCAGTAAACTACAATTCTAAAAATGGTCGAAGAGACACTTTTTTTAGAATTAATTTAAAAACTGGTGATGTGATTTGGAAGCAAAGTCTCTCAGAATCAGGAAGATATTATGATATTTTTGATCAAAAAAACAAATCAGGATATTTTCACAAATTAATAGGTATTTATAAAAATATTGTTTGGATAGCTATTTCCAATGACATAATCTTAGGTCTTGCGATAGAAACTGGCGAGGTGCTACACAGCATACGTCAAACCTTACCTTTCGATTTTGAGTTTTTGGGCGAGCCGCGTATACCCAATTCAGCGGCTGTTATACTCAACAAAGCACAAAATGTCCTACAAGGATTTTCGCGAGGTTTCTATTGGGAAACTAATTTAACAGCCTTACAAACCCAAGTTTGGAATTTACGAGATTATTTCAAAAGTATTCCTTTGGATGATTTTTCTTCTCGCATCGAAGCCTTCGGGGCAAACCATATCGTATTTACTTGCGGTTTGGAATACGATGCCATAGGGCTTTTCAATACCCAAACTCGGCAAGTCGATTGGTGGCAGCACTTAGGGGAAAATGGCCCCCGAAGAGGCGTAAATGTAATGACCCTCAAAGTCGTAGGAGATAGAATCTACACCATAGATACTACCAACACATTACGAGTATTTGAACGTATTTATCATGTAAATCCGAATTTTTAATCCGTGTCTCCACATATCTGAGACCAAGGTGAAGGCATTAAAACTAGCCTCAGAGAAGCACAACGTTTGTAGTAAAACACCCATTTACTGGCATATTTTTTTAACTTTGATTGATAGTTTTTCATTCAATCCATCGCGCCTATGCTATTTTTACGTTCTAAATTCCCCTCCTTTGTATTCTTCATTTCGTTGATATTTACATCCTTTTTTGCTCATACTCAATCACTTCAAGGCTTCAAACTCCCTTCCCTTACTCAAGATACTGTTAAGCGCACCTCCATGCGGGGTATGTTTTCTCAACTCAACAATACCGCTACAGTTAGCGATTGCAAAACGGGGAAAATTGTGCATATCCTTCCCCAAAAAGCCTACAAAGACCTCATGACCGCTTATGAGGAAGTGCGAAAAGCGGGCGAAAATAGAATGTACGTCGAAATTGAGGGATATTTGGCGGAAGGTCGCACCGAAAAAGTCATTGTCGAGAAGCTACGTTTTTACGAAAATACCCCCGTTTGTCCCTCCGCCGCCAAATCATATTTTGCCCGTATGAAAGCCGATTTTTTCGAATACGGCGAGGCCACTATCGAGTGGGGTATCAAATTGGGGATTGCTTCATTGATACTTACGTTTGGTTTTTGGTTTATCAATTTTCTCAATAACCCCATCAAATCTTTCATTGATAAACGCCTCAAGATTGACCCTTCCGTCAAAAGTTTTTTGAAAAGCTTGTTGTTTATCAGTTTACGCATCAGCCTTATCATGCTGGCAGGTGGTTTTTTGGGCATTCGTGTCACGGGCATCGTGGCTTTATTTAGTGCCGCTACGCTTGCCATTGGTTTTGCGCTGCAAGGTAGTCTTTCCAATTTTGCGGGAGGTTTTATTATCTTATTGATGAAACAATTTAAAGTAGGCGAGAAAATCACCGCGCAAGGCTACACGGGTGAAGTACGTGATATTCTGATGTTTAATACGGTGTTGGACACAGGAGACGGCCGCCGCGTGATGATTCCCAACGGCCCGCTTCTCAACAACACTATCATCAATCACACAAGGGCGGGTTATGAAAAGCGTGTCCTCAAGATTTTTACTACTTCTGATGTAGATACGGAGCATTTGAAAGCAATCATCATCGACCAGATGACCACGCTCAACGATGATACCCTAACCCTCGCCCCTGATGTAAAAGTGACGGATTGGAACGGCGACCGCATCGAAATCACCGTTTCTTATCAAACTCCTTCGGCCCAAAGTGGGGCTATTTATGAAAAAGTGGTTCAAAGCATCAACAACCGCCTCCGCGCCGAAGAAATCAAACTATATCCTACCATGACAGGGACGTAATCAGGACTAGGGTTTTGAGAAAATGCGTACCTTTGCAGACGATAAAAAACCGAATCTATGAAAATCATCTGCATTGGTCGTAATTACGTAGACCATATTCACGAACTACAAAACGCTATTCCCGAAGATCCTGTGATCTTTCAAAAGCCTGATACGGCTTTGCTGAAAGACAACGCCCCTTTTTATTATCCAGATTTTACCCAAGACCTTCATCATGAAGTAGAGATTGTGGTTAAAATCAATAAAATGGGCAAAAACATTGACGAAAAATTTGCTCATAAATACTACAGCGAAATCGGTATCGGAATTGACTTTACCGCGCGTGACTTACAGTCTAAACTCAAGTCTAAAGGTTTACCTTGGGAACTAGCCAAAGCATTTGACGGCTCTGCGCCTATTTCGGAGTTCATTCCCAAAACTGAATTTGCGGATTTGCAAAATTTGAATTTCCATTTGGATGTCAACGGCCAAACCCGCCAACAAGGCAATACCTCCCTGATGCTATTTAAAATTGACTATATTATTTCGTTTGTTTCTCGCTTTTTTACCCTCAAAACGGGCGATTTGCTCTTTACAGGAACTCCCAAAGGCGTAAGTCCTGTGAAGGTCGGTGATACGCTTACGGCTTATATTGAAGGTAAAAAAATGCTTGAATTTGAAGTAAAATAGCTCAAGTATTTCGTCATAAAAGAGGTTCTCGCATGTTCTTATTCAAACGTTTTTTACTGGTTTTTAGCTTTTTGCTTTCAAGCTTCTCCGCAGTTCTGGCCCAAAAAGAATCTTTCCCAAAGGGATATTTTCTATTTCCTATTTATCCTGGGCAAAAAAACACCTTAGCTGGGGTATTGGGTGATCTTCGTACCAATCATTTTCATGCTGGTATTGATATTCGGACACAGCAACGAGAAGGTTTGCCCGTAGTGGCCGCAGCTGATGGCTATGTATCCCGCATCAAAGTTCAAACCACGGGCTATGGCAACGTGATTTTTATCAAACACCCCAATGGCATGACTACCGTCTATGGCCACTTGTTGTCGTTTGCGGAGCCTATAGGAAGCTATTTACTTGAAAAACAATACGAAAGAAAATCTTTTGAAATAGAACTCAATCCCTCCCCTGAGCAATTTCCTGTAAAAAAAGGTCAATTGATTGCGCTTTCAGGCAATACAGGCGGGTCGGCAGGGCCTCACTTGCATTTTGAAATTCGTGATTCGAAAGACAATTATCTCAATCCACTATTTTTTGATTTTGACGAAATTGAAGACGAAATTCCGCCCTATTTCAACTCAGTGGCAATTCGCCCCATAGGCCTAGAAAGTCGTGTCAATGGCGAGTTTGAAAGAATCAGCTTTCGCCCCGTGCGTCAAAAATCAGGAGTGTATAGCTTTTCACAAACCCTCAAAGCATGGGGAGAAGTAGGACTTGAACTCATCGCTTTTGATGCCATGAATGGCGTTAACTTCCGAAATGGCGTCAATTGTGTAGAAATCAAGCTCGACGGCGAAGAAGTTTTTGCTTACAATATGACGTCTTTTCCTAGCTGGTCAACGCGTGATTACAACAACCTGATAGATTATAAGACGGAACAAAAAACGGGTTCTCGCTATTTGAAATGCTACAATCCTGACGGCAACAATTACAACATACACCGTACTGATGGTTACCGCGGAAAACTCCAAATCCGCGACACCCTCACGCATGAGGTACAAGTGACGTTGTTTGACTCTTACGAAAATTCGGCGGTACTAACCTTAAAAATCAAAGGTGAACCTCCACAAGAACTGCTCCCTGCCCTTACCGAAAATGTGCCTTCTTTGTCGTACATCAAAACCGATATAGACGAAAACACTCTCAAAATCAGTGCTTTGGGATTGTCTCAACTCAGTTATGCGGAGGTATTTGTGAAAAGCAAAAGCATTCAGTTAGCCCCTGCTTATCAGAGCAATGGCGAAACGGTTTATTTGTTGGATTTGAGAGAACACCTTCCTGATTCGATTCAGATTGGCAACAAACTTCTCCGAACTGATTTCAAACAACGCATCCGACCCAATGCCCTTGCCACTTACGAAGGCGACCGCTATACCTTGCGATTTGGGAATCAAACCATTTTTGATACGCTTTATTTAGCAGTTCAGTCGCGCCCTAATGGTCTCATTATCAACGATGAAATCATTCCGCTGCGTGATGCGCTCGGGATTAATTTCCGCCCCGATATGATGCCTTCCAACCCCGACAAAACCCACGCCTATCGCATGGATGGCAATCGGGTGCGTTTTATGGGGGGTAAATGGCGCGGCGATGTGCTAGATTTTACAACGCGTGAATTGGGGAATTTTTCTCTGGCTACTGACGAAACGCCTCCTTCCATTCAATTGATTCAATCCAACAAAAAAAGCATCTCAGCCCGTATTTCAGATGGCATGTCGGGCATTGCGTCCTTCAATGCATACGTCAATGGAGAGTGGGTACTATATTATCAACAAACGACTCGAACGGGCAAAAATACTCATGACTACCTCCTCACTGTCCTTACAGGAAATCGCCGACCGAGTAGGAATCTTTGATATGTACTATTTTTCGAGACTTTTTAAAAGCCGTTTCGGTGTTCCACCTAGCCGCTATCGCAAACAAGTTTTTGATTGAAATAGCTTGACTTGACCTCTTCAATGCACAGCACTTGTGAGTGCATTTTTTGATAAACTTTTGAAGTTAATAGCTACCCAAACCCAACATGACCACCCGAAGAGATTTTCTCCGTAAAACTGCCCTAGCCACTACCCTTGGACTTGGAGCGTCCGACATTTTAACTCATGCACACCCTCATGCCTTAGCTGCCGACTTAGTAATTGGACACCAAGGCTTTACGTACAAAGTAGATAAAAATTGGGCTAAAATCAGTGTAAATAGTACTCCCCTTTTCAATTGTCATGAGATGGTACAAGACAGTAAGGGACGTCTCATTATGCTAGGGGATAATGTGCGGAACAATATCCTCATATTCGATAAATCGGGAAAATTATTAGATAGTTGGGGAACTGCCTACGCAGGTGGGCATGGGTTGACGTTGGCCAAAGAAGGCGAAGAAGATTTTTTGTATATCGTGGATTGTGGATGGTACCAAGACCGCACAGGCAAATGGAATCGACAAGCAGGACAAGTGGTGAAAACTGACTTGAATGGACGTATTATATTTACCCTAGGTCACCCGCAAACGATTGGCATTTATAAGCACGATGAGCCATTTATGCCTACCGAAACAGCGGTCGCACCCAACGGAGATATTTATGTAGCCGACGGATATGGGTCAGATTATATTATTCAATACAATGCCAAAGGACAATATATACGTCATTTTGGAGGGCATCACAATGCCAATCCAGAGCATAATTTGCAAAATGCTCACGGTGTAGCTATTGACACTCGCAATAAAGCCAACCCAACCCTCATCTGTACCTCACGTGATGAAAACTGTTTCAAAATCTTTACCCTCGACGGCAAATACATCAAACGAATTGATTTGCCTGGAATGTACGTTTGTCGCCCTGTGATAGCGGGTCAAAATGTATATGCAGGCGTTTGTTGGTCTAAAGACAAAGAAGGCAAACGCAATGCTAATTCGGGTTTTGTTACGATTTTAGACAAAGACAACAAAGTAGTTTCGTGCCCAGGAGGACAAGCTCCTGTGTACAAAAGTGGTATTTTACAACCTACACTTCAAGCCGAAGTACCTGTTTTCCAGCACGGTCATGACGTTTGTGTAGATGAAGACGAAAATCTCTACATATGCCAATGGAACGCCAACTATACACCGCCTGTTAAGTTGACCAGAGTATAAGCCAGAATCCAGAGATGATTTTATAAGCTTTTTTTTATTTTCTCTTCGACCCTATACCTTACGATTTTTGTAATCAAATCCAACGGCATGGGTTTATCAAGAGGAAATTGGATAGAGCCTTTTCCTGTTTTAAAATCCTTAAAATCAGACTCAAACCTCTTATCGTTCATGGGAATGGGATAAAACCCAATGTGTTTTTTGAAAGCCGCAAAATATACCAAGTTACCATTAAGTACAAAGGTAGGCATGGCATACTTAATGGCTTCTTGAGCAGTAGGTGCAGCAGCCCTAACGGTAGCGCGTATTTGTTGTAAAATCACTTGTACTTCAAGAGGCTGCCAAGCGATGTATTCGTCTATATTTTGGGCTACATTTTTTTTCATGGCTTAAAGCTACTTAAATAGTAATTGCTGAAGTTTGAAGCAAATCGTCCAAATTCTCAAAAATCGAAACTACCCCTCCTTCCATTCCGCTTTCTATCATGGCATCGCGGTCGTCTACTGAGCGGCATACGTCGTGAATAGTAAGTTTTGTTCTATCATCAGACAATGCTTCAAATAGCATCACCTCCAGCACCACGTGACCCCGCTCTGGAAGACCTTCAAATTCAGACGTTTGAACAATTCGCTCAGGTGCAGTAAGTTCGTGAATTACGCCACTAAATACACACAATACCTTCCCCTGTGCATTGGTATGAGTATATCTATATTGACCTCCTTCGCAATAATCGTGGGTATTGAAGTGCATAGTGACACCTTTGGGAGCAAAAAATTGAACCAAAATCTCAGGTTGGCTAAAGGCCCTAAACACCAACTCCCGAGGCGCGTCAAATTCGCGATAAATAAAAAGCTCTTGCTTTCCTTTTTCTGCTACAATCTGTGTTTTGTTTTTACTAGCCATTTTGTTTCAATTTAAGTTGTCGTAGTAATTCATCCAATTGTAAAAAACGCTCTTGCCAAATCTGACGGAAGGCTTCGAGCCAATACCTATTTGTTTTCATTGTACAAAAATTAAGAGGAGAGAAGAATGTTTTAAGGCAACCAATCAGTTGCAAATATACAAGCAACTGATTGGTTGCGCAAATTTTTTAAACAAAATTTATCCCTTAACTATTTTTTAGGTGCTATCAAGCTGCCCAAACATACGTTTATCCTTGCCCACACGAATCATATTATAAAAATGGTTGTGGCCTACCTCCTCAAAATAATATTGTTTCCATTTTTTGGTTTGGGTATCTAGTCGGAGTAGCCCTATATACCACCCTACCCTCTACGCCGTTGCTGGTAGAGCGTAGAGCCTACTAGACTGGTTGAATAAGTCGCTATTTTGAGTAAATGGAGAAAAGGGATGTTATTATTTGTAAAAAGGCTGCCTAAAAAGGTAGCCTTTTTACAAATAATAATTACTGCGCCTTACTCAACCTATTTTCTTTTCTGGTTTTGGCCACTTGTAGTACATTTTTACCGATATTGATACCACAACGTAAGCCTTCGTCACAGCCCGAACGATAGTGAATTCCTCCATATACTCGGCTGATACCTGCCATTTCAGCGGCTTCTCGGAAAGATTTAAAAGACATAACACCGTGTCCGTGTTTAAATTCGGTAGAGTCTGTAAAAGCTACATTGTCACCATGCACAAAACTCAAAACCTCTGCCGCTGCTGCCGAGATAGTACTATGCCCACTGGTATATTCTGGAAAAGGAGGCGTTTGTAAATAGGGTCTCCACTTGGGGTCAATATCAGAATTGATGACGGTTTCAGGACGGATTTTGTTGCTCCGATATTTTTCATCCCAGCAGCTTATGAACGCATCAAACAAAGCAATAGAGCCTAGCAAATACCCTTCTACACTTTTTTCAAAGGAAGCCTTGGTAGTTTTGCTAGCGGTTTCGTTGATGGCAAGCCAATGTCCTCCGGGAGTCATTTTTTTGTTGGCAAACATAACGTGCCCTACTACATTCATTACAAAGGGATTGTCGTCCCAAAACCACGCTATGCGCTTTTGCTCTTCCGTTAGGTTTGTTCCAATATCATATACTTCTCTGGTTTCTTTCCAAAATTCGCTGTTTTTATCCGTGTTCCACTGTGGAGGGCGGATAGGGATAAATTGGGTGACTGAGTCCATCGTAAAAGGACGGATTTTGTTCCACTCAGGCTCACAAGCATCCGCGTAGGCAGGAGGAGTGGGAACCCACGTGCCAGGTTTGTTGGTGACAGTAAAGCGTACACCACGTGTTTGTTTATAATAATCTTTGGCAGAATAACGCATCACATGAGCCGCCACACTATCACCATAAGCGATTGAGTTTTCGATGACTTCATCAGGGATTCCCATTTGCTCGTATTTTTTGTAAAAGTCTTTTTCATATTCATCGAAGAAGTTTGTTGAAAAAGTAAGATTACGAGCTACTTTAAGGAAAGCACGTGTACTAGCCAACGGAAAGCAATACTTCTTATCGGAATCAGGTGCTACAGGAGAAGTAAAGCCTTTGAGGCTACCTCCCAATGATTGATACATTGGGTAGCCTGGTACCAGCGCTTCATAACCCGCCAAATTGGCATATACATAAATACGACTGGCTACTGGCGGCTTGAAAATATCATGAATGATTACTTCCGTCAGTAATTCAACAGATTTGTGATAAAGTTCGGGATCATCACCTTTGGTGCTATAGTCCTCTTGATTTGGTTTACAGGCATTTATCGACACCATTATGGCTAATGTGCCTAAAAAAAAGAAAGATTTTATTGACATGATTGAATACATAAAAAGGTAAAAAACAATAGTCATCTCCCTACATGAACAGCTCTTGTAGGAATGATTATCTTCTTAGTGGTTCAAAAGAGAACCATACAAAACGTAATGCTGATATTGCTAAAATAGTATTTTGCAGTATCGAGTAGTAGTAAACAAGAAGGTAGATAAACGACTAATGTAAGTTAGGAGGAGGAGAGAAAATGATGTAAAATGGGTTTAAATACAACAAGTTGGGAGTGCCGTAGATAGGGCTATCCCAATCTTTCGGATAGCTCACCGCAGTCCAGACCAGAGGCGCTTGAAAAAGGTATACTTTAGTGAGTTCTTGGAGCCATTTTGTGGCATTGTTGAACGGTTTTGGAGAAGGCAATGACCAATCCATAAATGCTAACATTAGGTCTGATAGCTCCGCAAAACGCTCATGTGCATGCTGATTGGTTTTAAGAAGAATATAAAGAGTATCGTTTTGATGATGTTGTTGGATGATATTGTAGAAGCTTTTTCCATCCCGAATGAGTCCTTCTTCTTGCTCAGGATTTTCCCAAGTTGTATTGTAAGGCAGCATTGGAAGGGGAATGGAGAGCGTTTGCCATTGGTCATTTTCGGTGATTGGTGAGGCAAAACGAAAATCTTCTTCAAAATACCAAACCGCTACAGTAAGCCCAAACATATGATAGAGCAGCAATACAAAAAGACCGATGGCAATGAGTTTTTTCAGAGGTATTGGCAGACAGACGTATTAGCTCGTAAATGTAAAAAGTTATAAGCAGAGTCCCTAGAAGTGGGGTGTTTATCTTATTTAAAACCACCTTCCTTTTGAGTATCACCCTAAACAAGTGGAATCGGTTCTGAACAAAAATAAGAATAATTAAGCCTATTGAAGCGAGCAAGTAAGGCCTTTGACATTAATGAGTCAAACACCTTAACATAAAAACAATTTGTCTATTTATATATAACATAAAAAATATACTATCTATTTTTTTACAATAAAATATAAACAATATCTTATTATTTAACAAATAAAAGATAAAAAAATCTACAAACCATACTTCATATATCTTTGCAAAAGTCCTTCTTATCACTATTATATTCTTCTATGAAAGCATCTCATCATGTGCATATTTTTCTCCAATTGTTGAAGACCGAAACTGCTATCGCTGATATTCATCAGCGTGTTAGAATCCGAACCGCCAAAGAATACGCAGGGCAATTGGGTCTTCATCCTAATTATTTGAATTCCTTATTGAAAGAATATACGGGTACGTCTATTAGTATTCATATCAAAAATCAGCTCTTAGAAAAAAGTAAAAATTTGCTTTTACAGACAGATTGGACTTTACAGTACATTAGTTACCGTACAGGTTTTGCTAATCGCTCAAACTTCATTCAATTTTTTAAAAGTCAGACAGGAGCAACTCCCAATGAGTTCAGAAAAATGGCTAGACAAAAAAGCAATTAATTCAATGAGACGAATGAACATATAGCTCCACTTTGACGTACTTTCCAGCACTGCCAAAGTGGAGCAAAACGGTTTTATTTCTCGGCCTTTTCTCTCAGTTGATGAGTAGGACGAAAACGCTCACCGTAGGTATCTGCCAAACGGTCGAGGGTATCTACGAAAGTTTTTGTGCCCACAAAATCCACAAAAGACAAAGCGCCACCCGTATAAGGTGGAAAACCCCATGCCAATATCGACCCTAAGTCTGCATCGAGCTTGGTACGAATCACTCCCTCTTCCATACACCGCACCGCCTCAATCGCCTGACGATACAATAAACGTATTTTTACTTCCTCCAAGGTGGGTTGAGTTTTTGCCAAAGGAAACAATTCCTCCAATCCCTTCCACAGTTCTTTGGAGGTATTGGTTGGATAATCGTAAAACCCTGCTTGGGCTTTTTTGCCAGAGCGTCCAAGTTCGGTAAATTGTTTACTGATTTGGTAGCTTGTATCTTCTGTCGAAAGAGCACCATCTTTCAAGGCTTGCGCCGCGATTTTGTAAATCAAATCCAAGGCTACTTCATCTGCTACGGCCAACGGCCCCACGGGCATTCCGGCCAATTTCCCAGCGTTTTCTATCAATATTGGATTGACCCCTTCTTTAAGCAATTCCATACCTTCGGAAGTATAAGTACTAAAACAACGAGAAGTATAAAACCCACGCGAGTCGTTGACAACAATAGGCGTTTTTTTGATTTTTCGCGTAAAATCAATCGCTAAAGCTAGGGCCTCATCTGAAGTCTCTTTGCCAACAATCAGCTCTACGAGCATCATTTTATCGACGGGCGAAAAGAAATGAATCCCAATAAAATGTGCAGGATGGGCGGAGGCTTTGGCAAGTCCCGTAATCGGTAAAGTGGAAGTATTGGTACCAAACACACCTCCCTCGGCTAGCATCGGCTCGGCTTCTTGGGTAACTTGGGCTTTTAGTTCACGATTTTCAAAAACAGCTTCAATTATCAAATCACAGCCTTTCAAATCCTCCACCACAGCCGTGGGTTTAATCAATTCCAACAACACATCCGCCTTAAAAGCGTCGATTTTGCCGCGTTCTTGCATTTTTTTCAACAAAGTACGTGCATAGTCTTTGCCTTTTTCGGCTTGCTGAAGGCTCACATCTTTCAACACTACCTCTATTCCGACGGCAGCACTTACATAAGCGATACCTGCTCCCATCATACCTGCGCCCAAAACACCAAGCTTTTTCACCTCCTTTTTAGGAATATCTTTTGGACGACTCGCACCTTTGTTGGCTTCGTTTAATCCCAAAAACATCGTTCTAATCAAATTACCAGCGACTTTGGAGGTAGCTACTTGCACAAAATGCCGCGCTTCTATGGCAATACCCTTGTCGATATTGACCAATAGCCCCTCATACACACACGACATGATATGCTGCGTAGCGGGGTAATTGCCTTTGGATTTGTCCATCATCATGGCCGTACCTACCGTAAAAGTCTGCATTCCAACCGGACTCAATACATTGCCGTTGGGTACTTTATAATTGTCTTTGGCCTGAATTTTACCCGTCTTTTTGTTGATTTCATCCCAAGGTTTCACAGGGTGGGGATTGGCTTCAATCCAGGCCACTGCTTTGGCCATCATCTCTTCGGGGGTAGTAGCAACCGCATCTACAATACCGACTTTAAGGGCTTCGCTGGGCGACATATCCTTGCCTTCTAGCATCAAGGGCAGCGCGGCTTGCATGCCAATCATCCGTGGCAAACGCTGCGTACCTCCCCCACCAGGCAATAAGCCCAACTTCACTTCAGGTAAGCCTAATTTCGCTTTAGGGTTGTCTAAGGCCACGCGATAATGGCACGCCAAACAAATCTCCAATCCACCGCCCAAAGCCGTCCCATTGATAGCAGCGACGACAGGTTTACCCTTGGTTTCTATTCTACGAAAAATCTGATTGAGTCCCGTCGAAATTTTAAGCATCTCGGCAGGGTCGGCGTCTTGATTCCTCAATATCATTTTGAGGTCAGCACCTGCCACAAATTCATTTTTTTCGGAAGTAACAATGATTCCTTTGACCTCCACATCTTGGTAGGCTTTTTCGAGAGCCGCCTCAAAAGCCGGAATAGATTCATCGTTGAGTACATTCATGGGCGAACTGCTCATGTTCCAGCCCAAGATGGCGATATGATTATGTATTTGATAAGTAATTGACATAGTGATGTTTATTTATCAGAATGAATGAGCCTTTCCAAGTTTTTTTATGGTTGCATAGCTTGACCCAAACTATCATTTGGGTCAAAAATGGTACTGCGTCTCCGACGCAATACCTGTATGTGAAACAGTTTTTATTGTTCTCAAACGCGGAAAGGCTATTTTGGCATGAGCATATTATTTTGTTCAAACACCTAAATCCTTATAAAGTCGGAGACTTTATACCCTACTTGTACCGACATCATGTCGATACAAGCACCAGCTTGACCCTAACTATCATTTGGGGCAAAAATGGCACTGCGTCTCCGACGCAATACCTGTATGTGAAACAGTTTTTATTGTTCTCAAACGCGGAAAGGCTATTTTGGCATGAGCATATTATTTTGTTCAAACACCTAAATCCTTATAAAGTCGGAGACTTTATACCCTACTTGTACCGACATCATGTCGATACAAGCACCAGCTTGACCCTAACTATCATTTGGGGCAAAAATGGCACTGCGTCTCCGACGCAATACCTGTATGTGAAACAGTTTTTATTGTTCTCAAACGCGGAAAGGCTATTTTGGCATGAGCATATTATTTTGTTCAAACACCTAAATCCTTATAAAGTCGGAGACTTTATACCCTACTTGTACCGACATCATGTCGATACAAGCACCAGCTTGACCCTAACTATCATTTGGGGCAAAAATGGCACTGCGTCTCCGACGCAATACCTGTATGTGAAACAGTTTTTATTGTTCTCAAACGCGGAAAGGCTATTTTGGCATGAGCATATTATTTTGTTCAAACACCTAAATCCTTATAAAGTCGGAGACTTTATACCCTACTTGTACCGACATCATGTCGATACAAGCACCAGCTTGCCCCAAACTATCATTTGGGGCAAAAATGGCACTGCGTCTCCGACGCTCAAATCCTTTCAAAAATAGTAGCGATTCCCATGCCTCCTCCGATACACAGGGTAGAAAGACCGATTTGTTTTCCCGAACGCTCTAGCTCATCGATAAGCGTAGCCGAAATAATCGCTCCCGTAGCTCCCAGCGGATGTCCGAGTGCAATGGAGCCGCCATTTACGTTTACTTTGGAATGGTCAACACCCAACTGCTCCATAAAATACAAAGGCACGGCAGCAAAGGCTTCATTGACTTCAAACAAATCAATATCGCTTATATTCATCCCTGCTTTTTTCAAGACTTTTTGGGTGGCAGGTACAGGCCCAGTCAGCATGATGGTAGGCTCCGAACCTACCACCGCAAACGCCCTAATACGGGCGCGAGGCTGTAGCCCCAACTGCTGCCCAATGCTCTTTGAACCAATCAAAAGCCCAGCGGCACCATCCACAATCTGCGAAGAGTTTCCGGCATGATGAACGTGGTTGATATGGTCAAAATCCGCGTATTTCATCAATGCCAAGGCATCAAGCCCCATCGTACCCATCATTTCAAAAGCGGGTTTTAGTTTGCTCAACGATTCTACGGTAGTACCAGGACGCACGCCTTCGTCGCGGTCGAGGAGGGTGATTCCTAAATCATCTTGATAAGGCACGAGCGATTTGGCAAAGCGGTTGTCTTGTTGGGCTTTTTCTGCCCTACGGTACGACTCTACCGCAAACGTATCTACGTCGGTACGGGAGTATCCGTATTTGGTGGCAATCGAATCTGCCGAAATACCCTGAGGTACAATACGATGACGCGCCACGATTTGGGGATTCATAAACAACGCCCCGCCGTCGGTGCCCATTGCCACCCGACTCATGGACTCCACGCCGCCCGCTACTATCAAATCTACCTGTCCCGACATCACATAGGCGGCGGCCTGATTGATAGCTTCTAAGCCCGACGAACAAAAACGATTGAGTTGCACTCCTGCCACGCTCTCAGCGTAGCCTGCTTCTAGCACGGCCGTGCGGGCAATGTCGGCTCCCTGCTCCCCAATGGGCGTGACACAGCCCATAATAACATCTTCTACATAGCTAGTATCCAATTGGTTACGGCTTTGAATAGATTTCAATACCGATGTTAGGAGTTGGATAGGCTGCACCTCATGCAGCGACCCGTCAGATTTTCCTCTTCCGCGCGGGGTTCGCACGGCATCATACACATAAGCTTCGTTCATGAGAAATAGGGGAATTTGAAAAATAATAAGTAAATGTGCAAATCGCTACGATGACCTCCTTGAAAAGTAAAAATTGAAAATCAGTGAGTTACATGATTAATAAAGTAACAAGCACCTCTCCAAATCCCACGCCTTTAGGCTGGGGAAAATAAAGAGACGATATTTTTTGGCTTTAGCCCTGATGACATTCTCATTATCAATTACATTGACGGCCCAGTATGCACCGATACCTGATAACATTGCGCAAGTACTCTGCTTGCATACTGTTGAAAGCAAAATTAAAGCCTAATTCTCAAAAAGCAAGAGCCATGAAGAATAAGTGTTACCCCAAGAATATTTTTTTGAGACATCCCCACAAAGCGCGTTTGTTTTTATCGTCGGCTTGTACAATATCAAGCGACTCTGCCAACAAGAAATTGACTCCTGCAATGCGCTTGGGATCGTAGCGGTTCATCATGATTTCGAGGTTAATTTGGATGAAAGGCACTCCAAAAGAAATAAAATGATGTACTTGCTTGTGCTGTAGCACCGCTCTAAAATCCATCTGTTTTGAACCTGCGATATTGAGAATATCTACGCCATCGAGGTTGAGATTGACGGCTTTGAGTACTTTTTCCAAAAAGATAGTATTGCTAGGCGATAAAGCGGGAGATTCGTCTATCAAGATAAGGGTTTTGTGGTTGAGCTCCGGAGGCGGTGCCAAGGTCGGTACCACAGCGGCAGGAATAGGTGGAGTAGGTTTTGGCACAATTGGCTCGGCCACGGGCTCACTTACAAGCACAGGCGCCTCAGCGATAGGGGCTTGTGCCACTTTTATATCTTCCTGCACCCGATAGAGGGTTTCGTGCTGAAACAGTATCTTGTAGAAATTATCCATTTGAGCACAAATTTACAAACAGTTTGCTGCTTGATGCGATATTTGAGATTTAAAGTCTAACAATTTACCACTAAAGCAGTATTTATGATTGATTTTCAGTTAGTTACAAAAATAGGATGGCTTTTTTTGAAATGGATTGAGATTACTCTTCTGGTCTTTATTTTGAAAAGAGTAAGTTTAGCAATCAATTTAAACAATACCTACAATCTTTGAGTACGGCAGGAAACGATATATCCAAACTCAAATATGTTTTCAATGGCAAGAAGGTCTCCGAAAAAGAGGTAAAAGAGGCGTTTGTGAAACTGTTTAAGAATAAGTCACAGGAAACTTTTGATGCGAATAAAAATTTGTTTAGAAGTTTTAGTATTCAAAACCCAAATAACTTATCAAAAATCAAATAATCCAATTTTTGAATTTATTAAAACTAATTAATCATGAATTTTTTAAAAATAAACGAATTAAAGTGTCGCTATCAAGGTTTTTTTGTAAATGATAAATATATATTTATTCATACACCTAGTGAAGATATATATATTCTTTCTCTAGACTTTTTAGAAGTATACAAAAGCACATCTGAAAAATACACTTATTTATTGGGTATTTTTGACGAATACTTTTGTTATTATGTACCATCTAAAGATGGTATTGAAATTTTTAAACTAAATGGTGAAAAAATATTTTTTCCTAACTTTTGTTTAGTTCAACATTTTACTGACAAGAACCTCTCTTTTATTTCCATTTCCAATGTTGATAGTAACAAAGTATATGGAGTATTTTCTTACGAAGAAATGAAGGTTTTATGGAAAAATGAATTATACAATCAGGTTTTTCCCATAGAAGATTTTTCTTTTGCAGTAAACTACAATTCTAAAAATGGTCGAAGAGACACTTTTTTTAGAATTAATTTAAAAACTGGTGATGTGATTTGGAAGCAAAGTCTCTCAGAATCAGGAAGATATTATGATATTTTTGATCAAAAAAACAAATCAGGATATTTTCACAAATTAATAGGTATTTATAAAAATATTGTTTGGATAGCTATTTCCAATGACATAATCTTAGGTCTTGCGATAGAAACTGGCGAGGTGCTACACAGCATACGTCAAACCTTACCTTTCGATTTTGAGTTTTTGGGCGAGCCGCGTATACCCAATTCAGCGGCTGTTATACTCAACAAAGCACAAAATGTCCTACAAGGATTTTCGCGAGGTTTCTATTGGGAAACTAATTTAACAGCCTTACAAACCCAAGTTTGGAATTTACGAGATTATTTCAAAAGTATTCCTTTGGATGATTTTTCTTCTCGCATCGAAGCCTTCGGGGCAAACCATATCGTATTTACTTGCGGTTTGGAATACGATGCCATAGGGCTTTTCAATACCCAAACTCGGCAAGTCGATTGGTGGCAGCACTTAGGGGAAAATGGCCCCCGAAGAGGCGTAAATGTAATGACCCTCAAAGTCGTAGGAGATAGAATCTACACCATAGATACTACCAACACATTACGAGTATTTGAACGTATTTATCATGTAAATCCGAATTTTTAATCCGTGTCTCCACATATCTGAGACCAAGGTGAAGGCATTAAAACTAGCCTCAGAGAAGCACAACGTTTGTAGTAAAACACCCATTTACTGGCATATTTTTTTAACTTTGATTGATAGTTTTTCATTCAATCCATCGCGCCTATGCTATTTTTACGTTCTAAATTCCCCTCCTTTGTATTCTTCATTTCGTTGATATTTACATCCTTTTTTGCTCATACTCAATCACTTCAAGGCTTCAAACTCCCTTCCCTTACTCAAGATACTGTTAAGCGCACCTCCATGCGGGGTATGTTTTCTCAACTCAACAATACCGCTACAGTTAGCGATTGCAAAACGGGGAAAATTGTGCATATCCTTCCCCAAAAAGCCTACAAAGACCTCATGACCGCTTATGAGGAAGTGCGAAAAGCGGGCGAAAATAGAATGTACGTCGAAATTGAGGGATATTTGGCGGAAGGTCGCACCGAAAAAGTCATTGTCGAGAAGCTACGTTTTTACGAAAATACCCCCGTTTGTCCCTCCGCCGCCAAATCATATTTTGCCCGTATGAAAGCCGATTTTTTCGAATACGGCGAGGCCACTATCGAGTGGGGTATCAAATTGGGGATTGCTTCATTGATACTTACGTTTGGTTTTTGGTTTATCAATTTTCTCAATAACCCCATCAAATCTTTCATTGATAAACGCCTCAAGATTGACCCTTCCGTCAAAAGTTTTTTGAAAAGCTTGTTGTTTATCAGTTTACGCATCAGCCTTATCATGCTGGCAGGTGGTTTTTTGGGCATTCGTGTCACGGGCATCGTGGCTTTATTTAGTGCCGCTACGCTTGCCATTGGTTTTGCGCTGCAAGGTAGTCTTTCCAATTTTGCGGGAGGTTTTATTATCTTATTGATGAAACAATTTAAAGTAGGCGAGAAAATCACCGCGCAAGGCTACACGGGTGAAGTACGTGATATTCTGATGTTTAATACGGTGTTGGACACAGGAGACGGCCGCCGCGTGATGATTCCCAACGGCCCGCTTCTCAACAACACTATCATCAATCACACAAGGGCGGGTTATGAAAAGCGTGTCCTCAAGATTTTTACTACTTCTGATGTAGATACGGAGCATTTGAAAGCAATCATCATCGACCAGATGACCACGCTCAACGATGATACCCTAACCCTCGCCCCTGATGTAAAAGTGACGGATTGGAACGGCGACCGCATCGAAATCACCGTTTCTTATCAAACTCCTTCGGCCCAAAGTGGGGCTATTTATGAAAAAGTGGTTCAAAGCATCAACAACCGCCTCCGCGCCGAAGAAATCAAACTATATCCTACCATGACAGGGACGTAATCAGGACTAGGGTTTTGAGAAAATGCGTACCTTTGCAGACGATAAAAAACCGAATCTATGAAAATCATCTGCATTGGTCGTAATTACGTAGACCATATTCACGAACTACAAAACGCTATTCCCGAAGATCCTGTGATCTTTCAAAAGCCTGATACGGCTTTGCTGAAAGACAACGCCCCTTTTTATTATCCAGATTTTACCCAAGACCTTCATCATGAAGTAGAGATTGTGGTTAAAATCAATAAAATGGGCAAAAACATTGACGAAAAATTTGCTCATAAATACTACAGCGAAATCGGTATCGGAATTGACTTTACCGCGCGTGACTTACAGTCTAAACTCAAGTCTAAAGGTTTACCTTGGGAACTAGCCAAAGCATTTGACGGCTCTGCGCCTATTTCGGAGTTCATTCCCAAAACTGAATTTGCGGATTTGCAAAATTTGAATTTCCATTTGGATGTCAACGGCCAAACCCGCCAACAAGGCAATACCTCCCTGATGCTATTTAAAATTGACTATATTATTTCGTTTGTTTCTCGCTTTTTTACCCTCAAAACGGGCGATTTGCTCTTTACAGGAACTCCCAAAGGCGTAAGTCCTGTGAAGGTCGGTGATACGCTTACGGCTTATATTGAAGGTAAAAAAATGCTTGAATTTGAAGTAAAATAGCTCAAGTATTTCGTCATAAAAGAGGTTCTCGCATGTTCTTATTCAAACGTTTTTTACTGGTTTTTAGCTTTTTGCTTTCAAGCTTCTCCGCAGTTCTGGCCCAAAAAGAATCTTTCCCAAAGGGATATTTTCTATTTCCTATTTATCCTGGGCAAAAAAACACCTTAGCTGGGGTATTGGGTGATCTTCGTACCAATCATTTTCATGCTGGTATTGATATTCGGACACAGCAACGAGAAGGTTTGCCCGTAGTGGCCGCAGCTGATGGCTATGTATCCCGCATCAAAGTTCAAACCACGGGCTATGGCAACGTGATTTTTATCAAACACCCCAATGGCATGACTACCGTCTATGGCCACTTGTTGTCGTTTGCGGAGCCTATAGGAAGCTATTTACTTGAAAAACAATACGAAAGAAAATCTTTTGAAATAGAACTCAATCCCTCCCCTGAGCAATTTCCTGTAAAAAAAGGTCAATTGATTGCGCTTTCAGGCAATACAGGCGGGTCGGCAGGGCCTCACTTGCATTTTGAAATTCGTGATTCGAAAGACAATTATCTCAATCCACTATTTTTTGATTTTGACGAAATTGAAGACGAAATTCCGCCCTATTTCAACTCAGTGGCAATTCGCCCCATAGGCCTAGAAAGTCGTGTCAATGGCGAGTTTGAAAGAATCAGCTTTCGCCCCGTGCGTCAAAAATCAGGAGTGTATAGCTTTTCACAAACCCTCAAAGCATGGGGAGAAGTAGGACTTGAACTCATCGCTTTTGATGCCATGAATGGCGTTAACTTCCGAAATGGCGTCAATTGTGTAGAAATCAAGCTCGACGGCGAAGAAGTTTTTGCTTACAATATGACGTCTTTTCCTAGCTGGTCAACGCGTGATTACAACAACCTGATAGATTATAAGACGGAACAAAAAACGGGTTCTCGCTATTTGAAATGCTACAATCCTGACGGCAACAATTACAACATACACCGTACTGATGGTTACCGCGGAAAACTCCAAATCCGCGACACCCTCACGCATGAGGTACAAGTGACGTTGTTTGACTCTTACGAAAATTCGGCGGTACTAACCTTAAAAATCAAAGGTGAACCTCCACAAGAACTGCTCCCTGCCCTTACCGAAAATGTGCCTTCTTTGTCGTACATCAAAACCGATATAGACGAAAACACTCTCAAAATCAGTGCTTTGGGATTGTCTCAACTCAGTTATGCGGAGGTATTTGTGAAAAGCAAAAGCATTCAGTTAGCCCCTGCTTATCAGAGCAATGGCGAAACGGTTTATTTGTTGGATTTGAGAGAACACCTTCCTGATTCGATTCAGATTGGCAACAAACTTCTCCGAACTGATTTCAAACAACGCATCCGACCCAATGCCCTTGCCACTTACGAAGGCGACCGCTATACCTTGCGATTTGGGAATCAAACCATTTTTGATACGCTTTATTTAGCAGTTCAGTCGCGCCCTAATGGTCTCATTATCAACGATGAAATCATTCCGCTGCGTGATGCGCTCGGGATTAATTTCCGCCCCGATATGATGCCTTCCAACCCCGACAAAACCCACGCCTATCGCATGGATGGCAATCGGGTGCGTTTTATGGGGGGTAAATGGCGCGGCGATGTGCTAGATTTTACAACGCGTGAATTGGGGAATTTTTCTCTGGCTACTGACGAAACGCCTCCTTCCATTCAATTGATTCAATCCAACAAAAAAAGCATCTCAGCCCGTATTTCAGATGGCATGTCGGGCATTGCGTCCTTCAATGCATACGTCAATGGAGAGTGGGTTTTGATGAATTATGAATACAAACGAAATTATATTTGGTCGTCTAAGCTAGTGGATAGCCTTGATTTTGAAGGGGAATTAAGACTGGAAGTGACTGACCGCGCAGGAAATATCGCTATCTTGCAGGCCGAAATCAAAGAACCTGTCATAAAAACCACTACTCGAAAAAAGCATGGCACTGCAAGTAGGAGAAAAAGCGCCCCAGTTCGAAGCAAAGGATCAAAACGGAAACGTCGTTAAACTCAGTGATTTTCAAGGCAAAAAAGTAGTTCTCTATTTTTATCCCAAAGACAATACCCCCGCCTGTACCGCCCAAGCATGTAGCCTGCGCGACAATTACGAAGCGCTGCTTGCCAAAGGATACGTGGTACTAGGAGTAAGTATCGACGACCAAAAATCGCACCTCAAATTTGCCACCAAATACAGTCTTCCTTTTCCTATCCTAGCCGACACCGACCACTCGCTCGTCGAGGCTTTTGGCGTTTGGGGTGAAAAAATGCTTTATGGCAAAAAATACATGGGTACCATACGTACCACTTTTATTATCAATGAAGAAGGTATGATAGAGGATGTAATTACGAAAGTAAATACCAAAAACCACGCTGAGCAGGTGCTCAACTAAGTTTTTTTCTAGCGTTTACTCTAAAAGTGTCAATATGACATTTATATTTGTATCAATTTCCAAACTACCAATATTTCAATAATTAAAATGACTGAACTTCAAAGCATTGCTTCGCAAGTAAGACGCGATATTTTACGGATGGTACACGGTTGCCAATCTGGTCACCCAGGAGGGTCGTTGGGTTGTGCCGATTTGTTTGTGGCACTTTATTTCCAACAAATGAAAATCAACAACCGTAAAGGCAAAGGTGGCTACTTATCTTTCAACCTCGACGGCAAAGGTGAGGATTTGTTTTTCTTGTCAAATGGCCACATTTCGCCCGTTTTCTACAGTGTATTGGCTCGCCGTGGGTATTTTGATGTTAAAGAATTAGCCACTTTCCGCAAAATCAACAGCCGCCTGCAAGGCCACCCTACTACTCATGAGCACCTGCCAGGTGTACGCATTGCCTCAGGCTCATTAGGGCAAGGTTTGTCGGTAGCGATTGGGGCAGCTTTGGCAAAAAAACTTAACGGAGAAAAAAACCTCGTTTATTGCCTCATGGGAGACGGTGAGCAGCAAGAAGGCCAAGTGTGGGAAGCAGTACAATTTGCACCCAACAACAACGTGGACAATCTCGTGGCTTTTGTGGATGTAAACGGCCAACAAATCGACGGCTCCACCAACAAAGTCAACAACAACCGCGACCTCGGCGCTAAATACAAAGCTTTTGGATGGCGCGTACTGAGTGTAGATGGCAACAACATGGACGAACTTGTGACCTTACTTCGCAAAATCAAACGCTTGGTAGGCAAAGGACAGCCTATCGCCGTAATGATGAAAACCGAAATGGGGCAAGGGGTAGATTTTATGATGCATAGCCACAAATGGCACGGCGTAGCTCCCAATGACGAACAACTCGCCAAAGCCTTGGCGCAATTGCCAGAGACTTTGGGTGATTATTAATCCCTGAATACCATGATTACGAGCCTCGACCAACTTGACTTGTCAAAGCAATACACCTATGCTGACTACCTCAAATGGCGGTTTCAGGAAAGGGTAGAGCTTATCAGAGGGCGGATTTTCAAGATGTCGCCCGCACCAGCGCGAAAGCATCAGGCTATATCGATGCAGCTCATCAGTATGATGTATAGTCATTTTAAAGAGCATGAATGCCAAATGTATCATGCCCCTTTTGATGTGAGGCTACCTCGCCAAAATACTCAATCTGGGCAACAAATCTATACTGTTGTACAACCCGATTTGTGTGTCATCTGTGATAAGACGAAATTGGACAAAAGAGGATGCGTAGGTGCTCCAGATTTAATCATTGAAATCCTGTCGCCAGGCAATAGCAAAAAGGAGATGAAAGATAAATTTGAGGTGTACGAAGAGGCAGGAGTACGAGAATATTGGATTGTTCAATCGACCGATAACAACGTACTCGTTTATACCCTCAACGAGCAAGGCATTTTTATTGGACATCGGCCTTTTATCGAAGACGAAATCATGCACTCCTTCATTTTTCCCGAACTTAAAGTTGATTTAAGGGAAGTTTTTAAAGATTAAAGAGGGTTTATTCTTCTTTATATTACGAATCTAACATAGTCTCTATCATTTGTACATTCCATTTGCGTAAATGAAAAAATACACATTCACCGAAAAAAAAGATACCCGTAGCGGCTTTGGCGTGGGTATGCAGGTACTAGGCCAAACCAATCCTGAAGTCGTAGCTCTTTGTGCCGACTTGGTAGGTTCCCTCAAGCTTGATGCTTTTATCAAAGAAAATCCAGAGCGTTTTATCCAATGCGGTATTTCGGAAGCCAACATGATTGGTATGGCTGCTGGTCTCACCATCGGCGGTAAGATTCCGTTTGCTACCACATTTGCCAATTTTGGTTCGGGACGGGTCTATGACCAAGTCCGCCAAAGCGTAGCTTATTCAAACAAAAATGTCAAAATCGCTGTATCACACGCGGGTTTGACATTGGGCGAAGATGGCGCCACTCACCAAATCCTCGAAGACCTCGCTATGATGCGCGCTTTGCCCGGAATGACCGTAATCAACCCATGCGACTTCAACCAAACCAAAGCCGCCACTATCGCCGCTGCTGAGTACGAGGGGCCGGTTTACCTTCGATTTGGACGTCCAGTAGTGCCAGTATTTACGGATGCTGACCAAAAATTTGAAATCGGAAAAGCTTGGATGGTCAACGAAGGCACCGATGTAAGTATCTTTGCAACAGGCCATTTGGTATGGGAAGCGATTCAGGCCGGTGAAATCCTCGAAGCAGAAGGTATCAACGCCGAAATTATCAATATTCATACTATTAAACCTTTGGATGAAAAAGCTATCTTAAAGTCGGTGAAAAAAACGGGTTGTTTGGTTTCGGCCGAAGAACACCAAGTAGCCGGCGGTTTGGGTAGTGCCATTGCAGAAGTATTGGTTCAAGGTACTCCTTATCCACAAGAGTTTATTGCGGTAAAAGACAGCTTCGGCGAAAGTGGAACTCCCGCGCAGCTTATGGAAAAATACGGTCTCACCGCCAAAGATATTGTGGCAGCCGCCAAAAGAGCCATTTCAAGAAAAAGTTAATGATGATGGGTTATCCGTTGATTGAAAAAAATACATTAAAATCATTGACGGATAACCTTCTTATTTTGCATGACCGACCAATCCATCCTTGAGAAATTTGCCAACCCTGAAAGCCGCAATTTTGCTTTCAACCAATTGGTACGTAAATACCAACAAAAAATATACTGGCATATTCGAAAGATGGTCATTGACCACGACGACGCCGACGACCTCACCCAAGAAACCTTCATCAAAGCGTGGCAATCACTCGAAACCTTCCGAGGAGATTCTCAGCTTTTTACCTGGCTTTATCGCATCGCTACCAACGAATGTCTCAATTTTTTGAACAAAAAAAGACGTCGTTTTTTTATGCCCATTCATGATGTAGAAGGGGAATTGCTCGAAAAACTTGAAAGTGTTTCAAGCCAATCCGAAAACCCCATGAGCGGCGATGAAGTACAATTGAAACTTCAAAAGGCTTTGTTGACGTTACCCGAAAAACAGCGTTTGGTGTTTAATATGAAGTATTTCGATGACCTCAAATACGAGGACATTGCCGAAATCACCGGCACCTCAATAGGAGCATTAAAAGCAAGTTATCATCATGCTGTTACAAAAATTGAGAAGTTTTTGAACGATAGCGATTAAACTTTATTACAAAAGCATTGTCAAAAGTTTGTATGCTTAAATTCTTCATCCACAACAATAGCTGAACCTAGAGAAAAATGAAAAGGATAAAGTTAGAAGACCTCGACCGCAAGCTCCCTTATCGTGAGCCAGCAGGCTATTTCGACAAACTACCCACGACTGTTCAATCTCGCATTTATGAGCAAGCTATTCAAAAGGAGAGCGCTTTTAGTGTAAGTTGGTCATGGAAGCGTACTGCCCTTACAGGAGCCGCCGCTAGTATTGTGGGAGTGTTGTTGTGGGTGACTTATCCCCAAAAACAGCTTTCTTTGAGCGAAGAGACCTTGAGCCAAGTCACCAACGATGAAATTCTGACCTACTTAAAAGACAACAACATTTCTCAACAAGAGGTGATTGAGCAAACCCAAGCTCCAGTTGAAAGCGAAGAAGATGTGTTGTTTCAGCAGCTCAACGTCAATGATGAAGATCTCAAAAGGGCACTTCAAGATGAAAATATCGAAGAAATGATTTAAGCGTAATCGTCTATTATGTTATCATAAAATTTTAATCATGAAAAAGGTTCTTATTGTATTGCTTTTCACTATTGTGGTCGGAACGGTCTCTGCCCAAGAAGGTGGTAAACAAAAACTCGAAAACGCTAAAATTGGTCTCATTACCAATCGCCTCAATCTGACCGTCGAGCAGTCGCAAGAGTTTTGGCCAGTGTACAATGAGTTTGACGGCAAGAAAAAGGAAATTCGTAAACAAATGCGAAAACTCATCGCCGAAACCAATACCCTCACCACTCCAGATGAAAAAATCTTGTCTAATATCCGCGAAACCCTCAATCTTCAACAAAAAGAAGTAGATTTGGAGCGCGAATACATGAACAAATTTTTGAAGGTTATCAACGTGAGGCAGTTGGCCGAGCTTTACAAAGCCGAGCAAATGTTTACTCAGATGCTTTTACACCGCCTTAATAAAAAGGCGATGCCTGAGCGAAGCAACTAACCCTTGCGGCTGAATCCACCTTTTCAGCTTTTTATACACTCCATCTTATGAACAAACTTTGGATTTTGGTCTTGATGAGCCATGCTCTTTTTGCCCAAACCATCTCCTACGAAACTTCCCAAGGCAAAGAAACTGCCACTTATGACGAAGTCATTCGGTTTTATCAAGAGTTAGATAAGAAATACGACCAAGCCACATTGATACAAGTAGGGACTACCGACATAGGCAAGCCCCTACATTTGTTTGTAATATCGGCCAACAAAATCTTCAAACCACAAGCTGATAAAGTCACTATCCTTGTCAACAATGGGATTCATCCGGGTGAGCCCGAAGGAATCGATGCGAGCATGATGTGGGTGCGAGAATTGTTGACAAAAAAAACATTGCCCTCCAATGTTGTCTTGTGTGTAGTGCCGGTATATAATGTGGATGGAATGCTCAATCGGGGGCTATCGCGCATCAATCAAAATGGCCCCAATAGCTATGGGTTTCGGGCCAACTCCCGCAATTATGACCTTAACCGCGATTTTATCAAAACCGACTCTAAAAATTCGGAATCATGGCAGAAGATGTTTCAAACATGGAGGCCTCACCTCATAGTGGATACCCATACCTCCAATGGTGCCGATTACCAGCACGCTGTCACTTATTTCCCGACTCAAAAAGACAAGTTTAATCCGCTGGTTTCTGAATTTTTTACTAAACAATTCAAGCCCCAACTAGACGGGCTACTTACCAAAGCAGGTTTTGACCCTGTGCCTTATGTCAATGCTTATGGTGCCACACCCGAATCAGGCTATAATGGCTTCAATGATACACCACGGTATAGCTCAGGCTATGCGTCTTTGTTTAATTGTGAGACTTTTGTGGTAGAATTGCACATGCTTAAAGATTATCCTACGCGCGTCAAAGGTACCTATGCTTTTTTGGAAGCCACCCTTCAACTTAGTACTCAGCACGCAGCGTCTTTAATTAAAAACAAACAAAAAGCTGACGAAGCAGTAGCGTCTAAAGCTACCTTTCCTTTGAGTTGGAAACTCGACCGAACCGTTGCCGATTCGATTACTTTCAAAGGATTTGGAGCCAAATATAAGCCAAGTGAAGTAAGTGGTCTCAATCGTTTATACTATAATAGAAACGAAACATTTACCAAACGTATTCCTTTTTTTGACCATTATGTACCAGATATAACCATTGAAAAACCAAAGGCTTATATCATTCCACAAAGCTGGGCGAGGGTGATAGAACTTCTTAAAATAAACGGAGTAAAGCTAGAACCACTTCCCAAAGATATATCAGTGGAAGTAGAAGCCTACTACATCGAAGATTACAAAAGCCCCACTAAGCCTTATGAAGGGCATTATATTCATACAGGGGTAGTTTTGAGAAAAGAAAAACAAACTCTACCCTTCTATAAAGGAGACTACATAGTATATACCAATCAATCTTCAAATAGGTATATCATTGAGACGTTAGAACCTCAAGGCCCAGATTCTTTCTTTGCTTGGAATTTTTTTGACAGTGTATTAGGGCAAAAAGAGCACTTCTCCGCCTACGTATTTGAGGATGTAGCGGCAGACTTGCTCCGTAAAGATGCAGTTTTGAAAGAAAAATTAGAGGAACGTAAGAAAAAAGACGAGGCTTTTGCCAAAAGTGGCGCGGCCCAATTAGAATTTATTTATCGTAACTCTCCGTATTCTGAACGCTCTTATTTGCGTTATCCAGTGTATCGTTTACCTTAGTAGCTTCCGTGGCAGGCTCAGCCTCATCTGAAGGCTCAGTTTCATCTTCGTCGAAGTAAAAAAATGGGTCCATATAAAAAGGGGTTTGCTTATAGTTATATAACTATATATACGCGAAACATCCCTCTAGGTCACTAAAATTCCCCAATTATTATAACTTTTTTTTAGGGGATATAAAAAAAACAAACGGGCATATAAAAATAGTAACAATAAACTCTTTTTATATGCCCGTTTTAGTTTATAATCAAAGGCTTAGACTTTCAATACCTCATTACGCTCAATATATACCAAAAGCGCCTCTACTCGTTCATACCCCATCTCTTTGTAAAGGTTGGCATACCTTTTGATTTGACGAATGTGGTTTTCGAGAGGTACGCCTGTTTTGTAGTCTAATACTACTACACGATCTGCAAGATAAACGATGCGGTCGGGGCGGTGCAAATTACCATCAGGAGTAAGTATCTCACGTTCATTGAGCACCTTTGTTTCTTCGTCAAATAGCCCTGCTAAATCTGGATGCTGAAGGATTTTATCCAAGCTTTTCTGAATGTCTTTTGCTTCTGCTTGTTGAATGATTCCTTCTGTCTGCATCCGCAAAAGCGCCGTTGGCACATCGCCGGGGGTACGTACCATAGAGAGTGCATGGTGCACCTTATTGCCGTGGTCTTTTTTGTGTTCAAAGGTTTCTACGTCAAAAATACGATTGGCCAACCGCCGCAAACGCAACTCACGACTTCGGTCAGTAGAAATCACTTGAGGTATATAAAAAAATGAACTATCCTCATGATTACTATGTGGTTTAGAAGGAGTTATGGAAGCAGTTGCAGTTTGAAATTCTTGAGTTGTTTCCCCCATTTTTTCCAAATATTGATGCAGCCAATAGCTTACTTTTCGGGGTGTTTTGATTTTGGCAAAATTTTCTTCTTTGGCCAATACATACAGCTTTTTGGTAGGTCTCGTAAAAGCTACATAAAGCAAATTGAGGTTTTCGACAAAGACCCGTTGGCATTCGTCGTAGTATTGAGTGGCTATATTGGTAGGCGTGAGCTCCAAATCGGCTTTTACCTGAACCGAACCTGTCTTCATCCATTTTCGTTCGGTGTGTTCTATGCTACTGCCCTTTTCTACCTCTTCAAGGGTATAATCGGTCAGCGAAAGCTCGTCGGTAGGCTCAAGCTGTACCCACATTGTATCTCGCTTGGCGTCAGGCACAAATTTCCAGTCGGCATAAGGAATAATCACGACGGGATATTCAAGTCCCTTAGAACGGTGAATCGTTTGTACCGTGATGGCATTAGGGTCAGAAGGCGCCGAAATCGAGACTTTATCTTGTTGGGTTTCCCAATAATCTAAAAAATCGGCCAAATGACTTCCTCTTTTAGTATTGTATTCAAGTACTACATCCAAAAACCGAAACAGATAATCTCGTTCCTCTACCATCTCAAAGAGTCGGAAAATTTGTACTAATTTCTCTACCAACTCATACACGCTGATTTGCAGCAGCTTATAGGGATCCAACAAAGAGGTCGTCTCCGGCTGAGTTGGTATAGTATGAGGCATTAGGTTTTCAACATACGCATAGAAATCCTTCATTTCTACCGAATCTACCACCGTTTTGAGTTGTTTGTTGTCGGTGTTGTCAGGAATTCGTTTTAAAATCATCCTAAAAAAAAGATACAAAGCCTCATACTTATCGAGGCGACTATCAGGCTTCACAAGCACACGCATAAAAGCCGTGACGAGATTGACCGCCCCCGAGAAACGCAACGAAAGCGAATCGTCGGAGATGATATTGTATCCATTCTCTTTCAGATAATTGGCAATTTTTTTAGCGTCTCTCTTATAGCGACAAAGTACCGAAATATCTCCTACACTGAAACCGTCGCGTTGGGTACTTTGCTCTATCAATGCCAATGTTCGCTCAATCATCGCTGGCGTATCGTTTTCATCGTCAGCACTATTGGTATCTGCCTCAATAAATTCAATCTCTACACTTCCTCCCGCTTTTGGGTGAGGTGGCAGTTCTTGGGCGACTTGTTCAAACACTTCCTTAGAAAGTGGGTAAGTATCGCGATAAAGCTCTTCTACGGTTTGAAAAAAAGCATTGTTGAATTCAATAATTTCTTTGGCACTACGCCGATTGGTTCGCAAAACATCACTTTCTAAATGCCAACGAATATTTTCGAGACGTTCGAGGGTAAGCTCGCTATCTCCCAAGGATTGATAAAGACGGTCAAAATTTTTGGAATATAAAGCGATGATTTGATCCATATCCCCTCCCCTAAATCGATAAATCGCCTGCTTCGAATCTCCTACCGCCAAATTGAAATGATCATAACCGAGGCTATTGTCAATCAAAGGTAACACATTGGCAAACTGCAACTTAGAAGTATCCTGGAACTCATCAATCAGGATATGATTGAACTTTTCTCCCATTCGTTCATAAATAAACGGCACGGGGTCTTCGGTCACGATTTGGAGGATTTTTTGGTTAAACTCCGAAATATGCACGCGATTATTTTCGCGTAGTTGGCGGTCAAATTCCTCTTTGATTTCGTTGAGCAGCGACAAATGATACAGGTGGGGAGTGAGCTGTTGGTAGAGATAATAAAGCCCCCCATTTTGCTCACGCAGCCGTTCTATGTGTTCATAATACCCTACCAATTCAGCTTTGATATTCTGTACGGTCTCTACCACAAAAGGCCGAGCGGTTTTGGTAAGCCATCCTTTATCATTTTCAAATGCCTCTTTTTCACGGCTTCCTGGGGCCGACATTGCTTCTTGGGCATCGGTGCGTTTTTTAAAATATTTAAACACCGCCCCATAAGCAAAATCTTTTTCGTCAAGTCCATTTTCTAAAATAAGCTGCAAGCCTTGCTCAGCCCATTTACCTACTTGTCCTTCCCATTTTTTGACAGCCCCTACCAGCTGCCGTCTGATTTTTTTGAAGTCTTTGGCCGAAAGATGCGTATTTTGTTTGATAGCTGCATAGCGCTGTTCATTGAGCAAATCATGCGCAAAAGCTGCTAACGCTTCGGGTAAGCTGTGGTAATTTTGCCCTTGTTGACTTGCTTCCAAATAAAATGCCTCCAAAATATCTGTAAGTTCGCCATAAGAATCATCACCTGTTTTTTCCAGCATTCGTTCTACGGCCATCAAAAGAAGTTCACCCGCTTCCATTTCAACCTCAAACGAAAACGGAATTTCGAGTTCATCCGTAAAAGCACTTACTACGCGTTGCACAAAACTATCGATAGTCAGAATCGCAAAATCACTATAATCGTGCAGAATTTGTTTAAAAATTCGTTCGGCACGTTTACGCAAATCTCGCTCCCGCACCACATACGCACCTTCTCTATCAGCCAAGGACTCAGGATACAATTCGCCCAAAATATCATGAAGCATAGGATCATCTTGCCCACTCGCAAAGGCCTTCAGCTTGCTCATGATACGCTCTTTCATCTCACGCGTAGCAGCTTTGGTAAACGTAATTGCCAAAATGTGCTTGAAATAATAAGCGTTTTCGTTTTGTAAAACGAGTTTTAAATATTCTTTGGTAAGGGTATAAGTCTTGCCCGACCCAGCCGACGAACTAACGATTTTAAACATGTTTAACGATATATAGCTCCTACGGAGCAATTTATTCATTTACCACCAATTGGCTACCGATATGTAGCCTCTACGAGGCAATTTATTCATTTGTTATTCCTCAATTGGCTACCGATATGTAGCCTCTACGAGGCAATTTATTCATTTATTATTCCTCAATTGACTACCGATATATAGCTCCTACGGAGCAATTTATTCATTTACCGCCAATTGGCTACCGATATGTAGCCTCTACGAGGCAATTTATTCATTTGTTATTCCTCAATTGGCTACCGATATGTAGCCTCTACGAGGCAATTTATTCATTTATTATTCCTCAATTGGCTACCGATATGTAGCCTCTACGAGGCAATATTTTTTCATTGCCACATTATCGAATTATCAAATTTAAAAATCAATCCGATAAAAGAATACGGGCAAGAATCCTAACTGATATTCTTGTTTGAAATAAGGTGCTTGGGGAATATAACTCAAACTAAGTTGATTCTGAATTCCGAGTACATTCACAATATCTACCGCGATAGTGTGCGTCAAACGATTACGATTGATTTTATATTCTGTTTTGAGGTCAAAACGTTTGTATGGGTCAAATTGGAGTGAGTTTCGGGTAGCATCGGCAAAAACAATCTCCTGTGTTTGCCGCGACAAAACTTCATCCACTGGCCCATACCAACGCCCGCCCGTCATCGTAAATTTAGCTCCAATATTCAAGCTTTTGCGTTTGTTGAAGGTAAACTCTTTAGAAAACAACGCATTGAAGGCATATTTTCCATTAAAATCCGAATTATGCCATAGTTTATCAGAACCTTGGTATTGAGCATCAAACAGTGAGGCCGTGATTAAGAAATAGTAATTGTTGCTAAAAAATTTCTCCAACGTCACTTCCGCTCCATAGTTGCGACCAATGCCCGCATTTTGGAGTAAATTTGGAAATATTCGCGAAAAACCAGCTCCCGAATTCACCAACGAAAACGACGATTTCTGAACTTCTACCGGTACATCGTAGAGGTTTTGATAATAGGCTTCTACCAACAATCGCAGATTGTCGGCCAGCATCTTGCTGTAACCTGCTACAAAATGCCAACTTTTAGAAAAACCCACGTTTTTGGCAGGATAAGGCACCGTGTTGACATTACTCAAATTGGGATGATAAAAATACAAATACGAAGGTAAGCCTTGACTATGCAAACCCGTAGCGAGAGTAAACTTCTGACGATGAGGCAATTCTAAGGCCAAACCTAGACGAGGTTCAATAACCGAATAACTATTGGCATTGATAGAACTATACAAACTACTTAATCCAGCATTGAATGAAAGATTTTCGGTAAGATAATGTTTAAACTGAACATAAGGCTGCAACAATACATACATTTCACGGTTTGCATTCCAGCGTGTTGTCCAAGGTGTCCAGCTCATGGAAGTTTCGTTGAAGACCCGCGCTTGGTCAAAAGCCGTAAAACTATATAAATCAGCATTGAACCCTACCTTTAAAGTACTTTTGGCGCCCCACTTTTTGTTGAGATAAGTGGCCAACGAATACTTCGTTTCGTTGAATTTATAATCCAACAAAGGGCGGATAGAATCAATCACAAAACGCTTATTTTCAATCAAAGGCTCGCCTTGAGGAGTTTTACGCAAAAACAAGAAATCATGATTGGCATCTTGAACATTGCTAGAAACGGCCACGGTGGCTTTGAAGAAAGTACTTTTATTGATAGGCTTGTTGAGCGTTATTCCCCCCGTAGCCATGTTGGTCGAAAAGTACTGATTACGGTCGTTTTGCCCAAAGATGTTTCTTTCCGAAGCTTCTTGTTCGCTAATCAAAATATCAATAGTACTGGCGCCTCCTACGCCCCATAGTGCTATATTTCCTCCTTTTTTCAGTGGGAAATTAAACCGAGCAAAGCCATCCAAATAAGTAGGTGTAGCCTCGGTTCCAATGTCAATTCCTGCTTTTTTGAATAGCCATAGGTTGGCGTATCGGCCCGTTACTAAATAGGAAGCTTTGCTTTTTTTGGACAAAGGCCCTTCTGCCAAAAACTCAGTTCCTAAAAAACCAAACTGCGCCGAAAGTTGATGTTTTTCATCATTTCCATTCCGAAGTTTTAGGTCAAACACCCCCGATGTAGTATTGCCAAACTCAGCAGGAAAGGCTCCTGTAAAGAAGTCCGAATTGGCTAAGTATTTGTTGTTGATGATACTTACAGGCCCTCCTGATGTACCTGCAATCGCGAAGTGATTAGGGTTAGGGATATTGACGCCCTCCAATCTCCACAACACCCCCGAAGGCGAATTACCACGAATCACGATGTCGTTCCGCGAATCATCTGCGCCTTGTACCCCAGCGAAGTTGGAAGCCATACGAGCGGGTTCTCCCCTACTTCCAGCATACCGTCCTGTTTCTTCAACCGAAAATTGTCTTGCGCTTACTACTGCCATTTCGTTGGCAGCTTCGCCATTTCGTTTTACTTTCACCACCACCGTATTAAGCTCCGTAATAGCCTCCTCCATTTCGAGATTTAGGATCGTTTCACGGCCCGCTTCGACGACGATGTTGTTGAGCAATATTTCTTTATAACCCACCAAAGTAAATCGAAAGGTCTGACGCCCCACGGGTACATTTATTAATCTGAAGTTTCCCTCTGTATCAGTCACCGTCCCCACTGGCGTAGGAGCATTGTTGACCAACAAAACCGCCACGCCTACCAAGGGAAATTTAGATTCTTTATCCACCAAGCGCCCCCTGACGGTCTGGGTAGGTTGAGCCAACGTATTGATAGAAAATATCAAAAAAAAGAAGAATAAAAATATGTTTTTCATAATAGAGATTTAAAATTAACTAGACATATAGGATAAAAGTACAATCCGTTAATCGCGGTAAAGAAGCTAAAAATTTCGCAGCCTACCTACGCTAATCATTTCATTTATCATGGCAAAATTCTCTTATTTTCGAAAAAACATCATCGTCCAAATCAAGCAAAATGTATGATAAACCAAACAAATCCCTAGCCAAACAGGCTTGTCAATCAAATCGCTAAAGACAAAAATAAGTGGCACAGTAAGACCAATGCGAGTGATTTCCGAAATAAACAACCAGTCTTTTGCCTCTAAAATACCGCTCCAATTGATAATCAAATGCCACAATAAAACACTACCCATTATCTTCTCAAGCGTTGTCCAAGGAGAGTTTGGACTGATAATGAGTAGCATTAGTATGATTCCAAAAACAGCACTTAAGCTCAAATACACTTTGGATTTGGCAAAGGGAGTCAACGAAATACGCTGCTGATTTTGGAGCGTAATTTCTTCTAAAGGTGGCTTAGCAGGTAAATTAGCGGGGCGCCATCCTAATGGCATAAACCAAATTCTGATTTTGTCCCACCAATTAGTAGCAGCCTTAGCATCTTTCCAAAGAATACGATAATAATGGAAGTTGATGCTGATAGGGTTCCAGGTTTGTGCTTGGCCATACATTCCATAAATCACTTTGTCGGTTTCTTCCTCAAAAGAGCCAAAAAGTCGATCCCAAATAATTAAAAACTCCCCATAGTTTTTGTCTAAATATTTAAAGTTCACCCCATGATGCACACGGTGATGCGAAGGAGTCGTAAAAACAAACTCAATCCAGCGCCACAGTTTAGGAATCAGTTCGGTATGATGCAAAAATGAAATGAATAGGTGAATCCCTGTCATCATATAAATATCAAATGGTCTAAAACCAATGATAGTAAGAGGCCAAAAGAAGAAAAAAGAGAACAACCGCTGGGTAACACTCGCCCGTAGTGCCACAAAAAAATTCATTTCTTGAGCACTATGATGCGGCGAATGCGCCGCCCACATAATGTTTATTTCGTGCCCCCACCGATGCACCCAATAAAAGATAAAATCGATACCCAAGAGCAAAATCAAAAAATTGGGAACATTCATAGGAATGTCGTCTATGAGTCGGAAATGCTCCCATAAATACCCATACACTGTATATACGCCTGCAGCTACAAGCACATTGACAGTTTGATTGCCCAGCGCCGTTCCGAAGTTGGCAACGGCTTCTGAAAAAGTAATATAGTTTTTTTTGTAGTATATACATAAGCCCACTTCTATCGCAATAAAAAAAAGAGCAAGCGGCGTAAGCAGGGTATAAATGTTTTGGGTAGAAAAAGAGACGGAGTCCATTGATGTAAATGATTTTGAAATTGAAAACATTACTAAAATCTCAATAGAAATAAATGCCTACTCCTACCCCCATCATGCCTAATGCTATGCCTGCGCAGGATTTTTTATAACCTAACGATCTAACATTGGGATGATTAGCGTATTTATTGGCCAACAACGAAGTCCGGTGGATAAGACCACTTACACCAAATCCGACTGCCACTCCGCCCAAAACTGCCGCAAAAACAAATGTGGAAGACGACGAAAAAACGAAGCTTACTATTACTAATAATAAACTAAATACGCCTGCCACAAATGAAATTCGGGCGGCCGTATTTTCGGAATGAGTCGTTACATCACGACTATATAAGCCTAAGGCAAAGCGAAAAATTCGAGACATAAGCATCTTTGGTTTAGATTAAAGAATGGGTTTAATAGTTAGAAAAACGTTCATTCATTTTTCAAAACAAAAATCTTATTCTTTCCTTTACCTCACAGATACCTGTTTGCCTACGGCTATATTCAGTTTATATTCGGCACCAAATCGTCAATTTTCAAGCCCCATTGCACGTAAAAAATCGGTTTTTGTGCGACGCGCCACGTCCACTTCACTCCCATCTTCCATAAACACACTCCCGCCATCTCCTCTTACATACTTAGTAACAAAGTTCATATTAATGATATGGGACTTATGTACTTTAAAGAAATTATCGTATCCCTTTAATTGTTGTTCAAATTCTGCCAAAGACCGCGAAGCCATCATTTTTTGGCGATTAAAAAAATACACATTGGCATAGCTTCCCATGGCCTCTATACGCACAATATCAGCAACGGGGAAAAGTAGTACCCCTTCTAAGGTAGCAATTGGGATTTTCTTTACTTTTTCCCGTTCTTCTCTCATCATTTTCAAGAATCGCTGAAGGTCTTCATTGGCACTAGGCTGCTGTTCCAATTTTTTTTCCAACATTTGATTTTGAGCAGCTACCAGTTGTTCATTTTCGATAAGCCGCTTCATGGCCAACTCTTGTGCTTCTACGCTTTCCTGACGAAGCGTGTTGATCCGGTCCATTAGAGCAAAAGTTAAAAAAGTAGCCTGTATCAAAATGCCGATATGATAACCGTAGTAGGTAAAAATATGGTCAAAAGAAAGGACATTCAAAAGCGTAAGCACAATGAGCAATATCTCTACGATGTACACCCCCCAGCCCAACAGATAAAATCGTGCGGGGTGAAAGCCATGTTGATAAAGCCAAAAACCAACAATGAGATATGAAAAAAAGGTTACTAAAACCACGATATTAAACACCATTTCGGCCTTTTGGATACCCATCAATTTTGTCAACACAATAAGCGTAGCCAAGACCCCCAGCCCTTGAAACAACCGATGTAAATGTGGCAATACTTGCTTGATATTGAGGAAAGCTACCGAAAATCCGATGCTCGTCAGAAGAGCACATAGTCGAATCAAGCTCGAATTGATGCCATTATTCATGAAAGGCATATCACGCCAGAAAAAATCAAACAAATATCCTTCAAAACTCAAAAAAGTGAGTGCCGAAAAAACCACATGCAGAGCATAAAGAAAATATGTTCGCTCGTTTAAAGTAAAATACATAAAAAAGCTAAACAAAGCAATCAATAACATTACGCCCATCACGAAGGCATTGATTAGGGTCTCTCTATATACTCGGTTTACCAGTGGCCGGATACTCCCCAGTTCAATCTGAGATACTAGGCCATTCATATCTTTAAGCCCCAAATAGAGGTATTTTGGCTGTTTCCCCAAATTCAAAACCACACTATTGAGCGAAAAATAACGCCGATTAAATGGCCTTAGCGTTCCTGTTTCGGTATAATATGTAGTGTCTTCACTTACTACATAAGCATCTATATAATCAATATCTTGTGCCAAAAACAGCGCATAAAGCACTTCGTTGGTTCGGTTTTCTATTTCAAACTTAAACCATATCCTAGAAGGTGAAAAACCAAGGTTGATGATTTTGTCAGGAATTTTTCGAAACTTAGAGTCAGGAATTTTAGCAATATCTAAATGAGACAGCTCATTGGTACTATCAACAAAATACCCCGCATTTCCTCCAATTTCTGTTAAAATATGAAATTGAGTGTAGACCACTTTTGATGGCTGAGCCAGACAACAACATTTTCCTAAAATTGCCAATAAAACGGCGAATAAAGTTGTCTTCATTTTACAAAAGATTAGGTGCAAAAACCCGATAGTAACGATTTACTCACAAAAACTTGTTAAATGTTTTTTAAAAATCCAAATCACTAGATTACTAATAATACTCGTGCTATTCCACCTCTCTATATGCGTCAATAAAAACCTCGCCAATACAAAATATTAAAATCAAAATAGGGTCAAAAACGAATCTACAATCTTAATTCTCTTCTAAAAAGCATTAAAATGACACGGGGTACACCGTTACTCCAAAAATAACAATGTACCCCGCAAAATCAAGAATAAGTTAGTAAACGGTCATTTATTTCTATTCCAGCACCCACCCTAAATACACGATACGTCCGATAGGTGCCGCACCATATACTTGTACGGCATTAGCATTGAGGAGATTTGTACCGCCAAGGCGTAAACTACTCTTTAGTTTGGGAAATCGGTAGCTGACTTGGCCATCGAGCGTCCCGAAAGCTTCAATGTATCCTTCATCTACTGGCATAAAATACTGATAACCACTATTGTGACGATAATTAAACGCATAAGTAAGATGCTTGATAGGCTCTCCATTGACGCCCAAATTGAACTTATGAGTAGGCGTATTGAAGCCCAAAATCAGCCCAGGCACGTCGTTTTCGTTGATATTTGACCATGTATAATTAGCGTTGAAATTGAGCTTTTTATGATAAAAATATTCAACACTTGCCAGCACCCCTTGCGTCCGAACTTGGCGGTCGGCGTTGGCCCATGTCTGAATCAAACGCCCACGGGTGCGGTCGGTAGTAGGCTTCGCAAAATCACCAGTAGCCGCCGGCAGTGGCACACCCGTAGGAGTGAGACCATCTTCACGTCCATAAAATCGCAAAGTGCCAATGAAATCGTTGTACAAAGAACGATAATAGCTCAAATCGACGTACAAACCTCTGGCCAACTGCCCTTTGTAGCCAATCTCCCACGTATTGACCTGCTCAGGGGCTATTTTTTTGATAGTAATGGGTTTCAAAAAATCAGGATTTGCTTGGCCATTGGGAAGTGCCGAAACGGCATTGAGTCCTTGGTAGCCTTGTGCAACGTTGCCTGCCACTAACAAACTCCCAAAGTCAAGATAGATAAATTGGTCTAACTGCGCAGGTTGACGATAAGCTTGGGCATAATTGAGGCGGAGATTGTGCTGACGATTGCTACCTACACTCAAAACCGCCGAAAGGCGTGGAGAAAAGCGTCCGCCAAAATTACGGAATCTATCATAACGCCCCGCTGCTGCAAGTTTGAGACGATTTTGCCAAAGCGAATAGCGTGCTTGCCCATATATTCCCCCGTCCCAATTTACGATACGGTCACGGATTTGAATATCATTGGTATTGGGAGAAATCGGTGAATTGGGGCCGTCAGAAAACAAAGTCCCGGCGGATTGCAGAAAATGCGTACGGTACGAACCTCCTGCAATCAAATTGAGTTTTTGGATATTCCATTCTCTTTGCGCGCTAAAATCCCAAAAACGAGCAGTGTTGGCAAAAGCCGCCCCACGTACCGTTTTGGTACCGTTGATATCAATCAAGCCTACGCCGCTGACGATTTGTTCGCGTAATTGATTAAACAAAGGACTTCCTACGGGCAATTGCACTCCCGATGCCAATTGCGATGCCAATGCTTGCGCTGCTTCGATGCTCTGCCCCCCTGCCACTGCTTGCGGCAAGGTATAATTGGCCGGAACGCCTCCCGTAGGATTAGCCGCATATACATTGGGCAAAGCCGCTCCCGCCGCTAGGCCATTGCCACGCGCCGCCGCAAATACTTGATTCCATAAAGCAAAATAGTTTTGGGCAAAAGTAGGATAACGTACCCCTGAAGTGGCAGGAGCCATGGGAGCATTCATCAAGCCACTTGCCAGTGAATTCATATCGTAGGCTTTGCCGCCATAATCGAATACAGTATAAGCCCTTATAAACCACTCATTGGTTTTCAATTCGATACGATGCACATCGTATTTCATACCACGCTGTGCGTAGCGGCTAGTGCTTTGAAAAATCCCGTTACTTACCGCCAATTTATATTCATAGACGGCTTTCAAGCGATTATTGATTTGCCAATGTAGCGACGGATTGATGCGGAAGTTTCCAGCTTTGTAATTGCCATTATTAAATAGCTTAAAAGGATTTCCTGCCGATTCGTTCCAGTTGGCCATTTCGGCTTCGGTATATCCTTGGGTATAAATACGATACGCTGCGCCGTTGTTGAGAGCGGTCAAAGCCGGAGTCGATACCGTAGACCCAACCTCTCCATAACGGTTGATGGCATTCCAGCCCGCAGGATTACCGGTGGCGTTGTTGAGTGGGTCAGAACCTGCCAATCCTCCCGAAGTCACTCGCTTGATAGCCGCATTGTTGGAAGACAAAAACTCGTCGGCCTCAAAGTAATTAGCGTTCAATTTAATAGCCCATTTACTACCCAATACTTTGGCATAGCGAACTTGGGCATCTATCATACTTCGATTTCCTCCTCTAAGCGACGCTGATAAACCTTGGTATTTGAAGGGATCTTTTGAATTCATAAGAAGTACGCCATTGAAAGCATTAGACCCATAGAGGGCAGAGTTGGCCCCAAATACAATGTCTACGCTTTCTAGATCAAGCTCGCCAATTCCGACCCAATTTCCATAATACAACGACGCAGTAGGCGAAGTGACATCTACATAATCGGCCAATTGCACCACCCGCTCGGCTTTGGAGCTATTGAAGCCGCGCGTGCTAAAACTAGTAATAAGCCAACTCGACTGACTTACATCAATGCCTTTGAGACGTCCTAAAGAAGAAATCAGTTCTGAAGAAGGCTGCTTTTGTAGTTGAGCATTGGTCACTCTCTCCACTGTTACGGGAGTTTCCATGAGAGGCTCCGCAGTACGCGAAGCCGAAACAATCACTTCTTTGAGATATAATGTATCCAATTCTAAACGTCCAACCGAAGTTTTTGGGGGCGTCTGTGCCCTTAAAATGCTCGAAACGATGAGCAGCAAACTCATTAAAAATGAAGTAAACAGATTTTTCATAATCAATATTAAAGGTGGTTTTGAGGGAACAAACTTAGAAAGAAACCTTTAGGTTGTATATCTTTTCTCGGCTCAAAAAGACCTTAAAATAAGTGTATCCTCAGAAAATCAGCCATTTAGTTGTATATGACTGGTTTTTCTTAAAAATTCGCTTCACAATTTTTCACCTAAAATCACTTACAGCCAATGTACCAAAAACCATCTGGTGCTTTTATTGCTGCGTCTTGGATAGCCCTCGCCGCAGGTATGGCAGGATTTATCATCGGCCTATGGAGAGCCGAAATGCTCCTCAACGAAAAGGGATATTATTTTACCATTCTAATGTATGGATTGTTTTCGGCAGTATCGGTACAAAAGTGCGTTCGCGACCGCTTAGAAGGCATCCCTGTTACAGACATTTATTATGGAATCAGTTGGTTTTCGACCATTCTGTCCATTAGTTTATTAGCAGTGGGGCTTTGGAATGCCACCATGCTTGCGAGCGAAAAGGGATTCTATGCCTTTGCTTTTTTGCTCAGTATCTTTGGGGCTATTGCGGTTCAGAAAAACACCCGCGACAGCGAAGACGCTAAAAAATAAGCATAAAGAATACATGACTTGGCAAAGGTAAGCTACCTTTGCCAAGTCTAGAATACAGGAGAGAGAATCATTCTAGCGATACCTCCAAAATATCATTTGCATGATTACTCGCGTCCTAACGTTGTTTCTTTGTGTTGGTTTTGTAAAACTCTACGCTCAAAAAAAACAAATCGCCATTACAGTCGATGATTTGCCGTTTGTAAATGAGATTTCGCTTCAAAATTCCGTTGAGAATACTCAAAAATTGATGGAAACTTTGAAGAAAAATCAAATTTCTGCGATTGGATTTGTCAATGAATCGGCTCTTTACCGAAAATGGGGAGAAGTAGATGAGCGAATTGATTTACTCAATACGTGGCTCCTCAACGGGCATTCGCTCGGAAATCATACCTACTCCCACCCTTCCTTCAATGCTACCTCCTTGGAAGATTACAAAATTGACTTTCTCAAAGGCGAAAATGTAACCTCCAAACTTACCAAAGCCCACGGCACTGTGTTGCGTTATTTTAGGCATCCATTTTTACAAACGGGTAGCGATAGCCTCAAAAAATATGGCTTCAACCAGTTTTTGGCACAACGTGGCTATCAAATCGCCCCTGTGACGATTGACAACGAAGATTACATTTTCAATAAAGTATATCGCGATGCCTACTTGAAAGGCAATCAAGCCCAAATGCAACGCGCCTTAGAAGCTTATATCACGTATTTAGAGGCTTTGTTTGATTATTTTGAAAAATTGGCTTTTGTCCTCGAAAATCGCCCCATAAAGCACATTTTCCTTTGTCATGCGAACTTGATTAATAGCCAACATTTTGACAAGGTCATCGCGGTGATGCAAAAACGACAGTATGAATTTGTGACGCTAGACGAAGCCCTCACCGACCCGATTTATCAAAGTACTGAAACCTATGTAGGAAAAGGAGGGTTTTCGTGGCTCCACCGCTGGAAACTAAGTAGAAATGTCAAATTCCCTCATCATGAGCCGTCTATCCCCGACGATATTATGAAGCTGTACGAGGCCAAATAATGTTTTGCTCTAAATTGATGATTATTTTTTTATGCATATTGGACATATTTCCTTATTGGTAGCAGACTACGACGAAGCCATTGACTTTTATACCCAAAAACTTGGATTTGTCCTTTTGGAAGATACGCCCCTCTCTCCTCAGAAGCGGTGGGTACTTGTAGCTCCTTCGCCTACATCAGAGTGTAGTTTATTGCTGGCCAAAGCCGCCAATGAAGAGCAGCAAATGCAAATTGGGAGACAAAGCGGAGGTCGTGTTTTTTTGTTTTTATATACCGATACTTTCTGGGAAACATATGAGCGCCTAAAATCCCAAGGGGTTATTTTTTTGGAATCACCACGTCAAGAGCCCTACGGTTGGGTAGTTGTGTTTCAAGATTTATACGGCAATAAATGGGATTTATTAGAAAACAAAAAGCCTAAAAGCTAAGTACCATTTATTCTCTAAAGATTTGCGTCAGAGACGCAGCACTATTTTTGACCCAAATGGTAGTTTGGGTCAAGCTATCACTCCCAGCATGATGTCGGTACGGAATCGTATCGCCGATGCAATGACACAAAGTCCCTGACTTTAGTTAATATTAGGTAAACAATTACCTCTATTTTATCTATCTCATTTTGAGTTTTACCAAAAACATCAGGCATAACTATTACTTTTGGCGGAAATTTTCTGACAAAAATGACGATCACAACCTTCCAAAATACGGATATTCAAACCAATGCGACTTATTTATTGACTGATAGTCGGCAATTGATTTTCCCTCAGCAAACCCTCTTTTTTGCCATCAAAGGCGCGCGACACGACGGCCATCAATATATTTTAGAACTTTATCAAAAAGGCGTACGACAGTTTGTGGTAGAGCAAAAATCCCTTTCTGAAGCGTTTATAGCGCAGTTGGAAACTTTGGATGATGCTCAAATCTGGGAAGTAGAAAGTAGCCTCAAAGCCCTGCAAGACTTGGTCAAACGCCACCGTACTCAATTCGACATTCCAGTCATTGGTATCACCGGAAGTAATGGCAAAACCATCGTCAAAGAATGGCTTAGTCATCTTTTAAGTGCTGATTTTCGGATTGTAAAAAGTCCCAAAAGCTATAATTCGCAGATTGGCGTACCGCTATCGGTATGGCAAATGAATGATACGCATACGCTAGGGATTTTTGAAGCAGGGATTTCGCAAGTTCATGAAATGAAATCCCTGCAAGAAATCATCAGACCGACCATTGGCATTTTTACTAACATTGGCTCGGCTCATGATGAAGGTTTTAGAAGTCGTAAACAAAAAGTAACCGAAAAACTTCGCCTCTTTACTCAGTGCAAACAACTCATCTATCGTGCCGACTACTCTGACATTGACGAAGAAATCAAGCTTATCCTGAAACCTGTCAATCCTCAATGTGAGCTTGTCAGTTGGGGACAAAGTCCTGATGCTACGATTCAAGTAGAATGGCAAATCGACCAAGAAAACAGCTACATCGTACTAAATTCGGCATTAGAAGCGTACGACAATCATCTGTTTTCTGTTCCCTTTACCGATGAAGCCTCAATTGAAAATATTACTCATTGCATCATACTAATGCTGACAATGGGCATACCCTCTCACGAAATTCGTCAGCGGGTATTACGTCTGCGCCCGATTTCGATGCGCCTCGAACTGAAGGAAGGAACTAACAATTGCTATTTGATTGACGACACCTACAACAACGATTTGGTAGGATTGAGCATCGCACTTAATTTTCTGAGTCAACAAGAACAACGTCCTCAAAAAATAGCCATTTTGTCGGACTTGCTCCAAACTGGTCAGAAAGAAGAGGAGCTTTATGCTCAAATTAATACCTTACTTCAAGAAAAAGGCATCCAAAAACTTATGGCGATTGGCGAGGCGTTTGCGCGCAATGCTACTTTGATCCAAATCGAGGCCACTTATTTTATTTCTACCGACGATTTTTTGTCGAAACTCACACCTCATTCATTCCGCGATGCACTCATACTTATCAAAGGAGCTAGACCTTTTCAGTTTGAGCGAATTGTGCACCGTTTACAACAAAAAGTTCACGGAACTGTACTCGAAATCAACCTTGACGCCCTTACTCATAATCTCAATTTTTATCGAAGTAAGGTGGGCAACAACACCAAAATCATGGCAATGGTCAAAGCTTTTGCCTATGGCAGTGGAAGCGCAGAAGTAGCGCAGTTGTTACAATTTCACCGGGTCGATTATCTAGCCGTAGCCTATGCTGATGAAGGAGTTAGCCTGCGGCAAAATGGGATAGAACTACCAATAATGGTCATGAATCCTTCGCCCAACACCTTCTACAAACTCATTGAATACCAACTAGAACCCGAAATTTATAGCCACAAAATACTAGACGAATGGTTGTTTTTTCTGAATTCATCTCTGACAGATGCTTCTCCTAAACATCTCATCCATCTCAAGCTTGACACAGGGATGCATCGGCTTGGTTTTACAGAAACAGATATACCGTCGCTAATTAAAAAATTAAACCAACATCCCCATATTCGAGTAGCGTCAATATTTTCACACCTAGTAGGAGCCGACGAAGCGATTCATAATGATTTTACACAACTACAACTCAAGCGCTTTGAAGCAGGTTCTTCTCACCTTCAGGAAGCTTTGGGATACAAGCCTTTGCGCCACATCCTCAATTCTGCTGGCATAGTGCGCTTTTCAGAACATAAGTTTGACATGGTTCGATTGGGTATTGGATTGTATGGGGTAGAAGTCAATCAACTCGAACAAAGAGCTTTACAGCAAATTGGCACTTTCAAGACGGTAGTATCTCAAGTCAAACAACTACCCGCTGGCGAAACCATCGGTTATAGCCGCGTGGGAGTTTTGAGCAAACCTTCGACTATTGCTACCATAGCGATTGGCTATGCCGATGGCTATGACCGTCGTTTTGGAAAAGGCATAGGCAAAGTTCTCATCAATGGCATGCTATGCCCGGTAGTCGGCAATGTATGTATGGATATGACGATGGTAGATGCTACAGGAGTGACCGTACAAGAAGGCGATGAAGTGATTATTTTTGGCAACGATTTGCCGATTTATCAATTGGCCCAACAGATTGGGACCATACCTTACGAACTGTTGACAGGCATCAGCGAACGGGTCAAGCGCGTTTTTTATAAAGAATAAAGGCTAGGAAATTGCTCCCTAGCCTTAGTTTCATTTCTATCAATTGAATCACTGTTTGGTAGGAATTTTGGCTTTGGCATCATCAAAACTCCGTTTTTTAGTTTCTAAGTCCGTTTGCGAAGTAGCTACATCTTTCTCGTTGATTTCTAAATCCTTTTTAAGATTCGCTAGTTCTTTTTCCGTTTTTTCGATATCTTTTTTGAGACTTTCTCCCTTACGGGTAAGTTTACTAAAATTCTTTTCGGCATCTTTCATGGCTTCTTCGGCCACGCGAGCATCATCATATAGAATGGCATCCTCGGCAAATTTTTTCAAGAAAGCTTCTGCTTCTGCATACCCTTTGGTGCCCTGAGTCACATAAGAACCATTCCCTAAATCCAAGTAAATAAACACTTGCGAGAGCCCCTTTTTAGCACTGACTTGACTTGCCAAATTGATAGGCGAAGAAGATATACTTGAAATGCTTGCACTAGCCACCCGGTATACCCCTCCTCTGGAGCTATTGACTTTGCCGTATTGTTTTAAATAATCCTCCCAGTACTTTCCCAAATACTTTTCTTCGATTTTTGTCGTTACATATAAGCCTTCGAAGCTTGCTTTATCAATATCCCTTTTGTCAGGCAAAACAGTCTGAGCCATGCTCGAATACCCTAAAATACATACAATTGCGAAAACAAATATCCTTTTCATCATTAATTTGGTTTTTAATTTTGACGTAAAATAAACCTTTAAGGTCACAACTTTACAAATAAACATTTACATTTTGTCCGACATTCCACCACATATTTCTATGATTTTTAACAGTTTTCAGCGGAATTCAGTACTTTTATCATAATTCAAACTTATATTTATACCCTCGTTCAACTACGATTCAAAGAAAAGCTTCAGTATCTAGTCTGCAAGTCCCTACATTGCCTACTCTCTATGCAGTTTTTTACCAATCTATGATGAACTTACATCTCTAAACCTTTTGCAAGTGAAGTCTAAAAGTAATCCAAGATTTGTCAACAAAGACAAGAATTTATTTTTTCCTACCCTCAAGAAAAGAGTAGATGCCTATTTTAAAGAACGCAATCTTTCCAAAAATGCCAACCAAGTCTTAATTGTAAAAACGATAGCTCTTACCGCCCTGTATGTGCTTCCGTTTATTTTAATATTGGTTTTGCAGCCTCCTTTGAGCGTCAGCTTAGTGTTATGGTTTATGATGGGAATCGGACTAGCGGGCCTAGGGATGAGCGTAATGCACGATGCAAATCATGGCGCTTATTCAGAAAATGACGCCGTCAACTACTGGATAGGCAACATCTATCTTGGTATGCTGGGCGGCTCTACTTTCAATTGGAATCTACAGCATAACGTCTTACATCATATGTATACCAATGTGGTACATGTAGATGAAGACATTAACGATAAGCTGGTACTTAAGTTTTCACCCCATACTCCCGTCAAATCATTTCATCAGCTTCAATGGCTCTATGCCTTCTTTTTTTATGGTTTGCTTTCGCTTTATTGGGTTACTTTAAAGGACTTTATTCAATTTACGATTCATATCCGCAACGGCGTCAATACAAACACTAAAGCTCAAAATGCCGTAACGTTGTCTAAAATTATCCTTGCTAAAGTGCTGTATTATGCTGTAATCATCGGTATTCCTACAATTGGCTTTCACATTCCAGTGGGAGAGGTGATTTTGGGCTTTTTAATGATGCACTTTGTAGGGGGAATTATCTTGACCACGATTTTTCAATTAGCTCATTCGGTGGAAGGTACGAGTCATCCACTACCCAACGAAAAAGGGATCATCGAAAACGACTGGGCAATTCATCAGCTCAATACGACTGTCAATTTCTCTCGTCACAACAAATGGCTGTCATGGTATGTAGGTGGGTTAAACTTTCAAGTAGAACACCATTTATTTCCAAAGATTTCGCATGTTCATTATCCAGCGTTATCAGGAATTGTCAAAGATACCGCTCAAGAATTTGGCGTACCTTATCTCGAAAACCCAACCTTTGGAGTAGCACTTAAATCTCACATTGCTACCCTACACCAACTTGGCAGACTTCCCGACATGAATGAAGCCCTCGGATAAAAAAAGCTTATAACAAATCGTTTTTGAAAGCATAAGCTACTAAGCCCGCTGTATTTTTGGTGCCTGTTTTTTCGAGCAATCTCAAACGGTGCCCTTCCACAGTACGCGGGCTTACAAAAAGTTTTTCGCTGATTTCAAGCGTCGATAGCCCTTCGCAAAGCTGCTGCAATACTTCCATTTCACGGGGCGAAATTTGTACTTTACTATTGAAAAGCGGAGCTGGTGGCGTAGCACGAGTGATTACTTTCCGATGAAGGGCTTTTGATACAAAATCACTATAATAAAATCCATCGGACATTACCCGCCGAATAGCATTTTCGACTTCTCCTGGTTCTGAATCTTTTAGTAAATAACCATTTACGCCTTTTTCGAGCAAGTGAATAATAAATCGATCCTCTTCGTGCATGGACACAATAATGACTTTCACGTGAGAAAAATGCAATTGAATCTGCTCGGTAGTTTCGACCCCATCCATGACGGGCATTTGCAAGTCTAGTAGGGCAATATCGGGCGTAACTTTCCCTAAAAGATCCAAAAGTTCTTTTCCGTTTGCAGCTTCTCCTATCAGCTCAAAGTCCTTGATTTGATTGAGCATCGCGGTCATACCTTTTCTAAAAAGATTATGATCATCAGCTATTACCAATTTTATCTTATCCATTTGCATGTTAAATTAAGTCTTTCTACCGTTGAGTATTCATTTTTTCAATACTCGGTTTTTTGTCCACCAAAGCACAACTTTTTAGTTCTATGACTGCCCTGCATCCTTTATTAGGGGCGGTTTCGTACTTTATTTTACCTTCTATGATTCGGAGTCTTCCTTCTATATTGTCAAGGCCAAGTCCCGGAGAAACCCTTTTGCGTATATCTTGCAAGTTGAAACCCTGACCATTGTCTTCTACTACAAGCCCAAAATAATGCGGCGGCAACGACATCTGAATGTGTATGTTTGTCCCGCCCGAATGTTTGAGCGCATTGTTGATAAGCTCTTGTACTACCCTATAAAGCATCAATTCTACTTTGGGCTCAAGTCTGAAATTTTCGTCTCCGGCGTAGCCAAAAGTAATTTTTATATCGTTGCCATAATTACTTTTAGCAACAAACTCCTGCAAAGCAGCCGGTAGGCCAAAACGCTCCAACGTAGTAGGGACCAACTCTCTACTAATACGCCTTACATGGCTTATGGTTTCGTCAAGAGCTTCTCGCACTTGTTGGGCTAGTCGCTCAGCTTGATCTTTTGAACCTAATTGACCATATAAAGCATTGAATGTCAATTTCGTAACTGAAAGTAGTGCCCCTATGTCATCGTGTAGGTCTTGGGCGATTCGTCGCCTTTCAGCTTCGGTCGAAGCCATAGACACCTCTAAGAGTTTTTGCTGAAACTCTGCTTCCATGTCTTTGACGCGAATCTGTTGCTCAATTTGTTTGCGTTGGTAGTAGACTACAAACAAAATCACAAACAACGCCATAATTAGCATGATACCCGTTCCAATAATGATTAAATAAGGGTCTTGCATGGCTATCAATAACGTCTTATTGCTACCTAATTCAATAATAAATGAAACACAAAGTTTACAAATTACTGCTTTACAATTAAGATTTTGATAAATATTTAGTGATTTTAGTACTGTGGACAAAAAAGCAATGATTAATTTAACTAAACTTTTTCGATATGATAATCATCATCTTAACCTCAGGTGATATCTTTTATTTACTATCTATTTATGAGGCAGGTTGGTCACGAGACGAATTTTTGATTAACGCTAATCCAATCAACAGATTAAACACAATACTTAAGAAGGCATCAATTGGCCAGTATAGACGCCCTAATTCAGGATTTTTGGTAAAATTTTGTACTAACAGATACATTAAAAAAGTACCAGAAAAATACATCAAAGCTCCTGTACTAAACCAAAAAAGAGGATACGCTGACAGAGTTGGGACGGAAAGTTCTTTTAATAATTGATAAAAATATAACAACAAAAAAATAATACTAAAAAAACCAGAAACTGGATAAGAGAACTTATTGAACCTATCAGCATTCCAGTAAGTCAGTGTTGAATAATCAACAAATGTCAAAGCTAAGAACACGACAAAAGAGCTCACAAAAAATATTTTTAAATATCTGTTTTTGAGTTCCTTGTAGTAAATACATACAATAAGAGAAAAGAAAATAATGTTATGCCAATTATAAAAGAACAATGTATTCAAGCCCAAATCCAAATCATAGCGAACATATTCAATCACTACACTTGCTAGGTTCCTGACAAAAGTCACTAATACCACTGCTATTAATAATTTATTACTAGGATTTTGGTCTCGGTAAATCAAAATAACTAGTACCGGGACCAAAATGCTGTAATCAGATAAAGTAGCAATAATTTCTGAAAAATCCATTTTTATTGCCCATATGGTGGAATAGGCTTTCCTTCTCCTGCGCCTCCAAACTCTTCACCATCCTTGAGACCCGTACTATCTACTTTAAAAGGTAGTTCATTGCCTTTTTCATCTACTGGAACAATAAACAACCGAGGCATGATTTCCGTCCCTTTGTTTGTATCTATTTTATATTCTGCTTCCGAAGCCACTCCATAGTAAACAACAAAGCCAACGCATCCCGTAAGCTTAGCCATCTCTTCAAATACCTTTGCGCTAAAATATTCTCCTTTTCTAATTCCTTTAGTATCTTTTTTTTCCCCAGCCAAAGGGATATGTTTTTCCCGATGAACTTCCCGAAATGATTTAATTTCAGCAGACGACAAATATCTACCTGCTTCACCTAATAATTCTTCCTTATAATCTTTGGACATAACTACATAAAGTTGAAAGGTTTAACAATGCCGCAAGCTAGTAAGGCATAGTCGAATCTCCAAACCGTTCAATCAATCACCCAACTAAATTTACTTTTTTTGAAAAACACGTATTTCTACTCTAAAATATTTCAAACTTAGGCACGACCTTTGTAGTGGGTTTGGTTGAATCAGCATCAAACAGGTGCAAGATTTTTTCTCATAGGTTAGGTTAGGAAGAAAAAGCCGAAGGCATTTGCCTCCGGCTTTTTTAGTATTATCGAAAATTTCCCTCTAAATCCTTTGGCGTCTTATATTATATATGTTCTTTTGTAAACACGAAATTAGCTTCCATGTCCTAATTCGGGACATTTATTCTCAAACAATGGTACATCTTATTCTTAGAGCATCTCTACCCACTCTTCTTGGTTTTGTTATCTCTTACAGTTGTTTTGCCCAGCCAGTAAACCGTATTCGTAAAGTAGTAGATGCGGGTGTTGCCTTCAAAGACAATGGCCTCAATATTAGTTTTTTAAACAATCAATACTTGAAAATAGACCGTCAGGGATTGCTTCAAATCGGGTGGGGTTTAAGAGTGGCGCATGTCCAAGGAAGCAGCCTAGATTTTATTACCGCTCCAGCCAAGCTTACAACTGGCAAGACTGGATTTGCCTCGCTGAGTGCCCCGCTTTTATTGCGCCAAATAGACACACTCCAAATCAAAACTGGTATCACCTTCCTAAACTTCAATTTAGGAGTACAAGTGGCGCTGTTTGACCGATTAGATATAGGAGTCAATGCCGATATCATAGGATTTGCTTTAGGCACCAAACGCAGCGGATACTACTTAGGATCAAGGGGTTATAGTACTGCCGACTCTCTCAACATTCACCAAACCTATCAGGAAGCGAAGCCTGCTCACTTCAATTTACAATTACTTGGCGACAATGCCTTGGGAAGTCTTAATAGTGAGGTTTATGCTCGTTTACGGCTTACTCAGAGGGTGGGCATTAAGGTAGGTTATCTATTTGCCATCAATGAATACAAAACCACCCAGCCGTTGGTAGACGACAACCGTCGGTTTCGGTTTCGGTCACAAATGCTCTATTTAGGGCTTAGCTTTCCTATTTATAACTAACAGACAACCTACTGCCAGCAGCGGTTACCCGGTGATTAATAAGCCTTTAGACTTAAATCTAAGCTTTTGATTTGGTGTGTAAGTGCGCCACATGAGACATAGTCAACACCCGTTTCGGCTACAGCTCTCAGCGTATCTTCTCTGATACCTCCTGAGGCTTCAGTAGGATATTTATTCGCTACTTTCTCAACGGCAGTTCTTAAATCCGTCAAACTAAAATTATCGAGCATAACTCGCTGAATACCGCCTACTTGAAGTACTTCGTCTAGTTCCTTAAGATTACGAACCTCTACTTCAATTTGGAGTTGACGACCTGTACGCTTTACATAGTCATTGGCTTTTGTGATAGCCGCTTCGATTCCGCCTGCATAATCGACGTGATTGTCTTTGATAAGAATCATATCGTATAACGCATACCGATGATTAACAGCTCCTCCAATACGCACGGCCATCTTTTCAAAAATACGAAAATTAGGGGTTGTTTTACGAGTATCAAGGAGCTTAGTCGGTAAGCCTTCTAGTAGATTTACCAATGAACGAGTATAGGTAGCAATACCGCTCATTCGTTGCATCGTATTGAGAACCAAGCGTTCGGCTTTTAAAATGGACTGAGCATCGCCACTTACATGCAATACTATATCTCCTTTTTTGATAGGCTGTCCATCCTCAATAAAAATCTCTACTTCTAAGAGAGGATCTACCTCCTCAAAAATAATTTTTGCTACTTCTACTCCTGCAATAATGCCGTCTTCTTTGACAAGGAGGCGAGCCCGACGCTCGGCATCTCGCGGAATAGTAGAAAGTGAAGTGTGGTCTCCATCGCCCACATCCTCCGAAATTGCTAACCGAATGTAATCACGTATATCCATGCTGCAAGATAGGGGTTTGTGAGCGATACCACAAACATATAGTCTTTTTGAACAAACAATCAAAAACAAAACGTCGCCCGTTTTCCCCAAAAATCCCCATAATCGTGTATTTTTTTCTACTATAATTTCCTTCTCTTTTCAGAAGCTATGAGTGATTGAGAAAAAAATGAAAAAATTTTAGGGGGTATTTTTCATGTATCCTCCTCACAAAGAGCCTTAATAAAATCATATTTTTTCTCTGCATTGTAAAACCCCCTTCTCTTTACTATCGTCCCTGCAACGAGGTACAATTTTTTTAATTTTGGAATATCACCTCTTATATATAAAAAGATGAAAAAAGCCACTGAAACACAAATAAAGGGGAAGCTCCAAGCCGTAACGATCGTTACCAATAGCTGGGTGCAAAGCATCCGATTTTATACTGAGGCGTTGGGGTATTTTCTTCTCGAACGCGGAGAGCTTACCTTAGTTCAAAAAGAAATTTTTGGTCGCCATCTAGGTAAATATGCTCTCTTAGGGCATGAAGATGGTGCGGTCATAAGACTCATTGAAACCTCTCATGCCGGTGCTTTGCCCAATCGCATAGGCGCTCACCCATGGGATACTGGACTAGCATGTATGGAGGCCACGACTCCTGATTTAGAAAAAGCTTACTGGAAAGTCTTAAGAGCGCGCTTTGGGGCGATTGTATCACCTAGCGAAATAGGCGCTCGTTCTAATCGTCATGCTACTTTTATTGGGCCTTCTGGAGAGCAACTCATTGTGAATGAAAAAAAGCAAAAGCTTGCGTTTAGTAGTTCTTTTTTGTGCAGAGACGGCGTAGAGGCTCCTTTCAATACTCTTGTAGCCCTGCCAAGCAAAGAACATATAAAATTATATGACCAAGTTTTGGGGTTTGCGCCAGCCACGCATTTCAATCCTTCGTTTGTACCCGAACTTTTAAATGCCGAAGCCGCTGTAATGGATGAAGAGTATGCCGGAAGTTATAGTACACCTCACGCTTTATCTCTCGACCCTGTGTGTGTATCATCGACCCAATACCAATCTTTCCCCTGTGATTTTTTTAAAACTGGAATAGCGTCCGCATGTTGGAAAGGAACGTATACTGAAAGTTTATCTTTGAAGCTAAAAGAAGTAGGTTGGGATATCTTGAGCGAGGTAGGTTTACCTATACGCCATAATCCTGAACCCACAGCAGTGGTATTTCGGGGTCCTGTAGGAGAAATTTTAGAGGTGCTGTCCTGACAAGTCAATAATTTACCAAAGCTGTTGCTTTAAACTATGTCGTAAGTATGAATACTTATTCAATGATTTTGCGACGCATAGCTTTTACGGCGGCGTTTCGTTGCTTGGCTTCAAGCCTCTTTTCTTTAGACTCGGCCGTGGGGCGTGAAGCTTTGCGAGGTTTGGGTTTTTCAAAACACTTCTGAATCAAAGCATCAAATTTCTTGATGACTTTCTCTTTGTTGGCTAATTGGCTTCGTTCGGTTTGATGATACAATATCAAGATTCCCTCTGTGGTGAGTTTTTGACCCAACTTATTTTGCAATAAAACTTTGGCTTCGTCGTCGAGTATATTTGAGTTAAGAATATCGAAACGCAGCTCTACTTTTGTCTCTACCTTATTGACATTCTGCCCTCCTTTTCCTCCACTACGGGCGGTTTGAAATTGGAGTTCTGGATGGAGTATTTCGGGGTTCATTTTTAATATTTTATTCAATTGGTTTTTCAAAAAACAATCTTTGAGAGGGCCTTCTATCCGTCTAACCCTCATCGACTTCCGGTCTACAGCCACCCATACACTCTTGGCTTTTACCAAAAGCTGTTGATTTACCTTGTTATAGATTTCATAATGTCTATCCCAAGTGGCAGCAGTGTAAGCTCCCACCCACGTTTTTATTTGAAGACTATCTCCCAAAACCGCTGCTTTAAGATAATCTATTTCATGACGACGTACTATCCAGATGAGTTCAGCTTGTAGCTCGGTCGATGCCCTATTTTCCCAATGAGCCATGGCCGCTTCTTGTAAATATTGTAAATATACGGCATTGTTGACATGATTGAGCATATCAATATCAGCCTCGGCTACTATTTTTGTAAAAAAGAAAGGGCTTGTTTTTTCTATCATTACGTTTGTTGCCCTTTTAGTTTTTCCCTCAGTTGTAGCAATTCATCGCGATAACGAGCGGCTTCCAAAAAGTCTAAATCCTTGGCCGCTGCTTCCATTTTGCGTTGTGTTTCGGCGATCAGTTTTTCAATTTCTGATTTACCCATGTACTGAACTATGGGATCAGCCGCAATCCTTAATTCTTCAGGCTCTACATAGTAGCGTTTGGCACTTCCTTTAGCATCGGCCACAGACGTCTGCTCCATGATCGCCTCCCTACTCTTCAAGACCGTACGCGGCACAATCCCGTGCTCTTCGTTGTAGGCCATCTGAATCGCCCTCCGTCGGTTGGTTTCGTCGATAGCCTTTCGCATAGAGCCTGTCATCGTATCAGCATACATTAGTACTTTACCATTTTCGTTACGAGCGGCACGGCCAATGGTCTGAATCAACGACCTTATGTCACGCAAAAAGCCTTCTTTATCGGCATCCATAATCGCCACTAAAGATACTTCTGGCAAATCAAGCCCCTCGCGCAATAGGTTTACACCTACTAAGACATCAAAAGCACCCAAACGTAAGTCTCTCAAAATCTCTACCCTATCGAGGGCTTTTACTTCGGAGTGAATATAGCGGCCTTTGATTCCGACTCTTTCAAAATATTTACTAAGCTCTTCGGCCATTCTTTTGGTAAGAGTAGTAACCAGCACTCGTTCGTTACGCTTTACTCTGGCATCGATTTCTTCCAACAAATCATCTATCTGATTGAGGCTAGGCCTTACTTGAATCTCGGGATCAAGCAAGCCCGTAGGACGAATAATCTGCTCTACCACTACTCCATCAGTACGGCGCAATTCATAATCGGCAGGAGTAGCACTTACAAATATGACTTGTTTGGAAAGGTTTTCAAATTCTTGGAATGTAAGAGGGCGATTGTCGAGGGCACTTGGCAGTCGAAACCCAAAGTCTACCAGTGATTCTTTACGAGAGCGGTCACCACCCCACATCGCGCGGATTTGGGGCATGGTGACGTGACTTTCATCTACCACCAAAAGATAATCTTCTGGAAAATAGTCCAACAAACAAAAGGGTCGCTCGCCGGGTTTGCGACGGTCAAAATAGCGAGAATAGTTTTCGATTCCTGAGCAATAGCCCAGCTCTCTCATCATTTCCATGTCAAATTCCGTCCGTTCTTTGATACGCTGAGCTTCTAAAAGCCGACCGTCCAATTCGAAATAGCGAACTTGAGCAACCAAATCATCTTGGATTTCGTGAATAGCATTCAACAATACATCGCGTCCGGTCACAAATAAATTAGCGGGAAAAAGAGCAATCTTTTTTTCCGAAGAGATTTTTTTACCATTGTTGGGATTGATGCGTTGAATTTCTTCAATTTCATCCCCAAAGAAAATAATACGATAAGCAAAATCAGCATAACCAGGATAGACGTCTACAGTGTCACCTTTGACCCGAAAGTTGCCACGAGTAAACTCCGCCTCGGTACGACTGTACAATATCTCTACCAAGCGAAACAAAAATTGATTGCGGCTTATTTTATCCCCCAATCCTATTTGTACAATACTCTTGCGGTACTCATTGGGATTGCCAGCACCGTAGATACATGATACTGAAGCCACCACCAGTACATCTCGCCTTCCCGACATCAACGAAGAGACTGTCGAAAGCCGCAACTTATCGATTTCTTGATTGATGGCTAAGTCTTTTTCGATGTAGGTATTGGTCGTAGCAATGTATGCTTCGGGCTGATAATAATCATAATAACTAATGAAGTACTCGACGGCATTGTTAGGAAAAAACTGCTTAAATTCGCCATACAACTGGGCTGCGAGTGTTTTGTTGTGGCTAAGTACAAGCGTTGGACGATCCAACTGAGCCACCACATTGGCAACTGTAAAAGTTTTTCCAGAGCCTGTCACCCCCAATAACGTCTGGGCGGGTTCGCCGTTGTGGAGTCCTTCTACGAGCTGAGTTATCGCTTGGGGCTGGTCGCCCGTAGGTTGGTAATCAGAAATAAGTTCAAAGGGCATAGCTGCAAATGAATAGTAGCTTATATAACAAGCTTCTGTGCCCCAAAAGTTCGTTGGTATATCTCTAAAAAAAACATTGCCTCACTTCCAGAAAGTGAGGCAAGTGCCACATTACCCTACTCTATAAAATTATATTTTACACACCAACAACTATCATGCCAAATTAGACACCATTTCTTTGAAATATATTTTAGGATATACTTTTAGAACTTATAGGAGTAACTATCGACATGTTCGGTGTGAGATAGCATTTTTGAAAAAAACTAAAATACAACAATTGAAACTAAAAAAATACAATAATTAAAACAGAGTCGATTTCTCAAAAAACTTACTATAAATACAAAACGCCCCTTTACCCATATTTTTTCTCTGAAAATCAACAACTTAAGTATTCGAATCTTAGGTTTATTATCATCGCCTAGTTTTTCTCTCCCATTGAAAACATCTCATTCCTTGAAATAGTACTATTTTATCTACACTATAACAAAATTTGTTTTTAAGGCTCCTATTGAATGACAGATAAGTACCTAAAATACAACTATTTATATGCCAAATTTCGTATCATTTTCAAAAACATTCAAAAAACCATATCATAGTAATAGTAAAACACTTTTTGTTTCTGGCTATCTATCGCCCTCCTCCTCTTTCCCTACAATTACTGATGATTTGTAATGAATTCTATAAACAATCGTTGTATGCAAAGACTTTTATATAAACCTTACTGTATTCTCACGTTTAAAAAAATTCACAACAATGTCTCTGACTGTTTTAATCACTGGAGGAACGGGTATTATTGGCCGCCGACTAACGGAGCTTTTATTAGCGAAAGGCTATAAAGTAGCTTACTTGAGTCGTCGAGAAGTAGAAATTTCGAATGTAAAAGTCTACAAATGGAACCTCGACAAAGGATGGATTGACCCTAAAGCGCTAGCCGAGGCGGATTTTTTAGTTCACTTAGCGGGGGAAGGAATCGCCGATGGGCGCTGGACGAATCATCGCAAACAAGCTATCATCAATAGCCGCACCAAAACAATTGAATTGATTGCGCGTGAGCTTCAAGGTCGTCCCTATAAGTTAAAGGCATTTGTATCAGCTTCTGGTATCAGTTTTTATGGAACCGATACAGGCGATAAACACCTTGTAGAACAAACCCCTTCTGGAAGTGATTTTTTGGCGCATGTCACACGAAGTTGGGAAAATGCGGCTGATTTGGTAGCCCATGTAGGTATCCGAACTACCAAATTGCGTACCGGAGTGGTATTGACCAACAAAGGGGGAGCATTGCCCAAAATAGCACTTCCCATCCAATGGGGAGTAGGGGCTCCTTTGGGCAATGGTAAACAATGGGTATCTTGGATACACATCGACGACCTTTGTAATATGTACATCGAAGCCCTTGAAAATAATCAATGGCGAGGAGTCTACAATGCAGTAGCACCTAGCCCTGTGACCAACAAAGAACTCACCCGTCTCATTGCAAAAGTGATTCAGCGTCCTTTATGGCTTCCTAATATTCCAGCCTTTGTCCTAAAAGCTATTTATGGTGAAATGGCAAACGTAGTGCTAGGAGGTAACTATATCATCAACCAACGCATCACGAAAGAAACTGATTTTCGCTATCAATTTAGTGACCTTGAGCAGGCTTTAGAAGATAGCCTCAAAAAGTAAAAACTGAGACATCAATAAAAGGATTTCAAAATGATTGTTTATCTTTGAAGTTGTTCGTTTATGTATGAAGTGTTCACAAGCATATTTTTAGCCCCACTTCAAAAATAGTGGCGTTTTTGCCAGCTAATAGTACACTTACCCATTATGATTGAACGATTTTTATCCAGTTATTCAAATCGATTTGTTTCTCGCTATTTGATATTAGCTATTGATGGTGGCATCGTCGTCATTTCGTTTGTAATCGCTTGTATTTTACGTTTCAATCTCAAAGTTTCGGATGTCAACTGGGCCCTTTATAAGTATTATTTATTGACGCTATTTATAAGTAGGCTTTTATGTTTTATTTACTTTCGCTCGTATAGTGGTATCGTACGTCATACAAGTGTAGAAGATACTTCTTTGATTTTCAAGGCCATTACACTTAGTAGCTTTCTCACCATTGTCACTTCTTCTTTTCTCACCTATACCACTGACAATTATCTATTTTATATTCCTATCTCGATTCTTATCATCGAATACTTTATTTCTCTTTTCTTGATGGTAGCGAGTCGTTTTTTAGTAAAAGATATTTACAAAACCCTCATCGCCAATGCTCCCGGAGAAAAAGTAGACGTTCTCATATACGGAGCAGGTGCCTTGGGCATCTTGACCAAAAATACACTCTTACGTAATCGTTATAAAAAGTACAATATTGTAGGCTTTATTGATGACAACGCATCATTGAATTTCAAAACAGTAGAGGGGGTACAGGTCTATCCCGAATCAGAAGCCATTCATCGTTTTATCAAAGACCGAACCGACACTAATCTTGAAGTAGTACTGGCGATTCAGCATATCAAACCACACCGCAAAAACGAAATCATCGAAAATTTCCTAAAACAAGATGTGGTGGTAAAGGTGGTTCCGTCTGTATATGAAAAAATAACAGATCAACAGCTCAAATCCTCCGAAATACGCCCGATACGTATCGAAGACCTTTTGGAAAGAGAGCCGATTCAAATAGACAATCAAAACATCAGCCTTCTTTTGGCTGGCAAAATCGCCATGGTAACAGGCGCGGCAGGCTCCATTGGGAGTGAAATAGCCCGTCAGTTGGTTCGGTTTCGTCCCAAGATACTTCTCCTTTTAGACCAGTCAGAATCAGGATTGTATGATTTAGAGAACGAACTAAAACAGCACTTTCGGCAATACTTAGACGAATCTACTGACATAGTGGTGCAAGTAGCTGATATCACCGATGAAATCAGAATGCGGTATATTTTTGAGCATTATCGACCTCAATTTATATTTCATGCAGCAGCCTACAAACACGTCCCTTTGATGGAAGAGCATCCCTATGAGGCTGTCAAAGTAAATGTATTTGGAAGCAAAATTGTGGCCGATTTGGCGGTGGAAATGGGCGTAATAAAATTTGTGATGATATCGACCGACAAAGCCGTAAATCCAACGAATGTGATGGGAGCTACCAAGCGCCTAGCTGAGATGTATGTGCAAAGCCTCAATAATCGCTTTAATTCAACGCGCTTTATTACTACTCGTTTTGGAAACGTGCTTGGCTCAAATGGATCGGTAGTACCACTTTTTCAGAAACAAATTCAGGCAGGCGGCCCGCTTACTGTCACTCACCCTGAGGTCATTCGGTATTTCATGACTATTTCAGAAGCGTGTCAGCTGGTATTGGAAGCAGGAAGCATGGGAAAAGGTGGAGAGATTTTTGTTTTTGACATGGGCGAACCCGTTAAAATAGCTGATTTAGCCCAAAAAATGATTAAACTCTCGGGGCTTAGTTTGGGCAAAGACATTGAAATTCAATACACAGGTTTGCGCCCCGGTGAAAAGCTTTATGAAGAATTACTAAGTGACAAAGAGCATACCCTTCCTACTTATCATTCCAAGATACAAATCGCCAAAGTCTATACGCAAGATTTTAATGCCGTATCTAATGCCCTTTCCGAACTAAAAAAAATCTTAAAAGATGGAGATAAAGCACTTATTGTAAACCATCTTAAGATTACGATTCCAGAATTTATCAGCAACAACTCGATCTATGAAACTTTAGACGACTTGGAGTTACAATGAAAATTTTTTCGACCTCTCAAATCAGAGCTTGGGATGAGTATACCATTACTCACGAACCTATTTCGTCTTTAGCTCTTATGGAAAGAGCCTCCGCCGCCTTTGTGAGGTGGTTTTGTGCCCGCTTTGACAATCGCCGACCTATCAAGATATTTTGTGGAATGGGCAACAACGGCGGTGATGGATTGGCTATTGCACGCATTTTACATCAAAAAGATTACCAAGTAGAAGTATTTGTTCTTAAGCATTCTCCACAGGGTTCCCCTGATTTTGAAGCCAATCTGACGCATCTCAGCTCATTCATAAATCCCCGATGGTTAGTTAGTTCAGAAGACTTTCCTTGCTTTCACCCTTCCGATATTATCATTGATGCCCTTTTGGGATCGGGGCTTTCACGTGCCGTTCATGGCACACTGTCGGATTGTATCCAACATATCAATCAAAGCACTGCCACTATCATTTCAGTAGATATTGCAAGTGGGCTATTTGCAGATTTTCCCAATACTCCCGACAACGTAATTGTGAAACCTACGTTTACTGTGTCATTCCAATGCCCCAAACTTGCGTTTTTACTTCCTCAAAACGCTGATTATGTGGGTGATTGGCAAGTAGTGGAGATTGGACTTCATCCAGAATACAAGGCCTCATCACCTTATTTTTACACACATGTTTCTCCCAATATAGTCAACCCGCGAAAAAAATACGCTCATAAGGGCAGTTTTGGTCATGCATTACTTATTGCGGGAAGCTACGGAAAAATCGGTGCGGCAGTTTTAGCAGCTAAGGCTTGTTTACGAGCAGGAGTAGGACTATTGACTGTCCAACTGCCGCGTTGTGGATATGATATTTTACAAACCAGCCTACCAGAAGCCATGGTAAGCCCTGACTGGCATTGGATGGTCAATACGACCGTTCCTGATCTAAAACCTTACTCAGCGATTGGAGTGGGGCCAGGCTTAGGAAAAGATTCTTTTACGCTTATTATGCTCAAAGAACTGCTCAAATCGGTAGAGTCACCCATGGTAATTGATGCCGATGCACTCAATTTGATAAGCGAAAATCCAGAATTATTGAATTTGGTCCCTCCTCATTCTATCCTTACGCCTCACCCTAAGGAATTTCAACGATTATTAGGTAAAACGTGGGACAATGATTTTCAAAAAATAGAAGAACTGAGAAATTTTTCTCAAAAGCATAATGTAATTGTTTGCTTAAAAGGAGCTCATACGGCTATTGCTCTTCCAGATGGATCTATTCATTTTAATTCGACCGGCAATCCGGGAATGGCCACCGGGGGTAGCGGAGATGTACTGACAGGCATTATTACGGCTTTGTTGGCTCAAGGTATTTCGCCTATCGAATCAGCTATTTTTGGGGTTTATCAACATGGGCTAGCTGGCGACCGAGCCGCCCAAAAGTGTACCCAGCCGGCCCTTATTGCTTCGGATATTATCAATGCAATGGGCTGGTGATTACCAGCCCATTGCACATTAACTATTCCTCTTGTATAACTTCTTTTTGCGATACACTCACATACAGATATTCTAAATTTTTAAAACTCAGAATATCTGTATTTACGAAATTTATTTTCCTCCAATTGGATTGTCCGTAGTGATGGTTTTTCTCTTGGTAACCGTATAGGGTACACATTTTTGAGGTGGACAAGTACAATCAGGCGCATTGATAGTTAGTTTAGTTTTGCACAAATCGGTAGAAGTTGCCGTCACTTCTACGTTCTGATTTACCGGTACTCCTGTTATTGTAAACGTACCGTTTTCGTTATTCACAACCTGACCTAATGTACTTGTCACGACACCATTCGAGCTAACTTTAAAGGAATAGGTCTGCAGATTATCAGCACACTTAGGTGCTTCACTTAAAGTAAGGGTTGGAGCTGGATAAATAGTAAGTGTCAAAGCAATACGTGAACTTGTGCAATTTGAAGCATCGATTTTACGAGCTTCTACATAATACGTACCTGCAGTTGTAGGCTTGTAAGTCAAAGTACCTTCGGCAATCTTATTACCACCTACAGCAGCATCATACCAATCTGCCGTCTCTCCTGCTCCTACAGTCACAGTCAGTGCAGTAGCCGTATCACCTTGGCAAAAAGTCTGATTAGGACCAATAGGCGAGTTTACGGAAGGACAATTACATACAGGGGCGACTACTTCCAATGTGGTTTTACAGTCATTGACGCTAGTTGCTGTCACGACCACATTTTGCCCGCTAGGAATGCCACTGACTGTAAAAATACCACCACCATTGTTGATAATAGTATAGGAGGGAACTGTCGTAAGGGTCCCGTTTGAAATTACTTTTAAAGAATAAGTTTGTAAATTAATAGCACAAATTCTTTCTGAAATCTCCAATATAGGTTTAGAAGTATCTCCCTCTACCGTCGTAGAATTGCTACCTTTACAACCATTGATAGTATTTGTCACTTCTACCGAATAAACACCCGGCGCGGTTACCGAAAAACTTGATACATTTCCAGGGTTTGTCACTCCCGATGGAACCGTCCAAGCATAACTAATGCTAGCGCTTGCGTTTGTAACAGTAGCCGTAAGTGTCTGCGAAGGGGCTGCACAAGTTAGTTCAATGTTGTTTAAAGAAACCGTTGGTTTTACTTTGTTTTCTGAAACTATTGCAGTATCACTTGCCGTACAGCCGTTGGCAGGATCAGTTGCCGTTACGGTGAAAGTTCCAGCCGTTGAGGTTGTGTAGTTTTTCGTCGTCGTATTGGCTGGTACTCCGGGGCCTGACCACACATACGTCAATCCGTTAACAGGGTTGGTGGTAGGAGATAGTTGCAAGCTCGTAGTAGTACATGTCAATATCCCTCCATTAACTGTAACAGTGGGCTTGGTCGTATTTGAACTTACAATGGCAGTATCGCTTGCCGTACAGCCGTTGGAAGGATCAGTTGCCGTTACGGTGAAAGTTCCAGCCGTTGAGGTTGTGTAGTTTTTCGTCGTCGTATTGGCTGGTACTCCGGGGCCTGACCACACATACGTCAATCC
>VFQP010000321.1_pt1 | contig 108055 bp, 173 predicted proteins | sample 3512351 | NCBI WGS metagenome assembly VFQP01 (sample SAMN10412372, study PRJNA504923) | tailings metagenome | isolation source: Relicate 1 Philex TSF1 revegetated site | place: Philippines: Tuba, Benguet | collected 2017-08-29
GTGTGTGTGTGTGTGTGTGTGTGTGTGTGTGTGTGTGTGTGTGTGTGTGTGTGTGAATATGTGAGGGTGGGAAAGGGGGAGAAAAGGGCATGGTGTGTCTGTTTTTTGGCAATTGCTGTAACACACACAATGATGCACACAGATGTATATCATGCGTACATACACACAAGCTCATATTTTCACATACACACACACACACACAAACACAGATTCTGTGTTGCATCGTCATGCACGTGACAACAAGCTCATTGTGGTGATGGCTGGTATGACATTCTGTTCTGCATGCAAGGCATTTGTGCCCAGCTACCTGGTATGTGTGGTAGATGTGTACATTCAATGGGCGTGTGATGTGTATAGTAAGTATTGTATGTGTGCAGGGTGTACTGTGCGTGCTGTGTGTTTGATACACAAATGTAATCAACCTGGCATAAGCTGCACAGTGTGGACAGATCTGCACTCCTCTACATACACATCTACACTCCTCTACATACACATCTGCACACACATATTCAAACATACCTCTTGCCCCCCCTGACTATACAGAATCTTGCCAAGGACTTCAAAGATGTTGTGTTTCTCAAGTTTTACGGCAACTCAAGTAGGTGTACTCAGTGTGATTGTGTGTGGATGCGTGGGTATGCTGTCAATGTATACTGTATCTGTATGATGTACATGTATATGCACTCATACTCCCTTGCACATATCCAACCCCCTTGTACATCCACCACACCCACCTGTAGGCATACACACACACACCCCACACACACTCATATCACAGATGACCACACACGCCACACACACACACACACACACACACACACACACACACACACGTATCACAGATGAGGACACAAAGCAGCTGTATAAGAAACGATTTGGAAGCAACCGTGCATTACCTGCGTTTCAATTCTACCGAAATATGCAGGTGGTGGACACTGTGTATGGGGCCAAGTACTCTCGTGTGGAGGAGGCACTGCACAGCCATGCACCTCGTGCCTGGCAGCATGGCATGATGTCTGCCTTGGGGCTGTGATGGGGGGAATATGAAAAGAGGAGTTTTGGAAGACGCTGGTGTATAATGAGTGTATCATGTATACGATGATGTACGATGATGTGTGTGATGATGTGTATATGTATCTGCCGTGTATGATGTACAATTTTGAGCAGCAGCTTGGTGTTTTTTTGGTGTGTGTGTGTTTTTCACGCCTGCCAGGCGCACAACACACTCAATTTTGGTTTTTGCTTGGTTTTGCGTTCTGTTTGTTTCTGTAACGGAATATGCTGTGTTGAAGCTGTAGTGTGACCAGAACAACCGTGCCTCCCGAATCGATCATCCTGCACTGCGCCATCCTGATCATCCACCACTACAAAATGACGACCAGGCCACCGCCATGCGTTCTGTGCGGGCATCTTATCTCGTTGCCAGCAGACGTGGACGAATCGATCGTGACACAAGACGGATTCTGGACACGGCGCAGCGTGGTGATCACATACACAACAAACACACACGACCAGGCACGCCTCATCAACCTCAACAAATGTGGTTGTGTGCTCCTCTCATGCCTTCCAACATCCCAAACAACAGGGTATTGACATTGGCACACCCGTCTCATGCGCACGTGATGATAACCATGCCCCTGTCGACCGTGTTGCACTCTCCCCCCCCAGCTGGCACATCCGCACCCAGGCAGATTGGACAACCTACCATCGCAATGTCGCCTGGGCAACAGACCCCCAGTCATTGCAACCACCATGTGCTTTTGCTGCTCACAAGGCGTGTTGGATGATGCTGTCATCGGCAGTACAGCTACATGTGTCACTTCCATCTGCCCACCACGTTGCTACACCACCATCACCATCTGTCAACACGCTGCAGCACACCAATGCCACCCCTCCCCGGCCCCTTGCACTTGCATCCCACACACAACCAGCAACCCCCACCACCACCACGTGGTTGCATCGCTTTGTGGAGCATTGGTGTCTCGGGTTGTGGTGCCCGTTGCATTATCACATGGTGTGTGCACGTGAGAGCTGGCGTCGATGGAATCAGGCGTTGATGGCACAGCGGGGGATGGCCTTGGCACGCGAGCACGGCCTCGATAAGATTTGTGATGGTAGTATGGGGTGCTGTGGGGTGGGGTGCGTTGTGGCATATGGATGGCTATATGCATCATTCTTTTATTGTATGTATGTCTGATTTCACAATGGTTGTGCAACACCACCCCTCTTGTTTCCTACACACACACCTGTTGTTTCCCCACAGCGCTCTCAGGACCCTTTAAGGCATTGACTGACAGTGGAAAACTTGAGGCAGAATTTTGGGAGCAGGAGACAGACCCATCATTGCCGTCCAAGATGTCATCCTCATCATGCACTCCCACATCACGTACTCCTGCTGGTGATCATGCCTTGTTCAGCACCCTGTTGGGCACTCTGCCTAAAACATGGCTAGATGCACACAAGCCGACACGAATGCCACCATGTCCCCTGCGTAGCTTTCCATTGGTACTGCGTGATCTGGGCAATCTGGACAATCTGCACATAGAGATGCATGGGGATGTGCGGCATGCTGCACGTGGGCCCGGCACCCCCCTGTGTCGATCCACCAGCCTTCCTAGCACACATGCAACAGTTCCAACCCTTTCCCTTCAGCGTAGCAAGAGCAGTCGTGCATGGTTGATGCAGGCACGCGCAACCACAAATCAGCGCCATGTGGTGGTCGCACCATCACATTCACCACTCGAAAACCTGCCCACCGAGTTGCTGCAGCACATAGCCAAGGCGCTGCCAGATGCATCCAGTATGGTTGCACTGCGTGGTACAAGCAACACAGTGCGCAATGCGCTGGGTGGGTGGTTGCATGCAGCCCAAGGTGTTGACCATCCTCCAGACCTATGGCGGCATATGTTTCACATGCACTTTGCTGCGTTGATGCCCACGCTGGTGGGTCGGGAGGACACGGTGAACTTTTGCAGCACCTACCTGGCCTGCTGTGCAGCCTTGGCAAGTGGCAGGTGGCGCCGATACGAGGGGCTTCGCATGTGGGCAGTGACACAACGAGTGCTCGAGATTGTGTGAGAGTATCTGTTTTTTTTGTACATTAGCACCAGGGATTTTCATCAATCCCACATTTCGTGTACCGCAATTTTGTTCATCAAGATGTTGCAAGACCCTAAAACTGCGATATGGTGCACTGGCATCTTGTTGCACATTGTACAAACATCAACCTTGTATCAGGATGCCAAGACGTTTGTGTACGTCCAACTAGTGGGTTTGATGACGACACCGAGAAGTACACGATAGCGTACATTACGCACACATTACACACAGGGATTTGCCTGCACGTGGCGATCCTAATGCCATTGCAAAAGAGTTTGCAGCACAGCTGGGAGGCAGGGCCACCATGCCAGTGCAGGAACTACGTGCATTCATTGACAAGCATTTTGAGGCACCAGGAAGGTAGTTGATCATGTGTTGATCAAACAGACAGATCAATGCTGATCACCGTCATACCTCGTACCGTACACACACACAATCCCCACCCTCTCCTCAGTGATCTCCCTGTGATTGATATCCAACCACGTCCACCAGTGTGCCCAGCCTTTCTCGCTCGTTTCACATCCAACACTGCTCGCACCCTCATCGAAGACATCCATGCCTTGTGGTTTAGCCTCACACGCCAGGTCTGTGTTGGTTTTGTTTGTTTGTGTGTGTGTGTGTGTGTGTGTGTTTTGTCTTTCTGCTGTGCTGTGCTGGTGAATGTGCACAATGTATGGTATGGTCACACATTTGTATTTCCCACAGAACCCACAGACACTATTTTTTCCTCTCTCAACACGTACTCCTGATACCATTGTATACACTTACATACACACACACATACACATACATACACACATCTCACATGCTTTTCAACGCTGGTACACACATTCCCTCACATCCTCCTCGACACACTCCCCACATCCTCCTCGACACACACAGATTGCCCCCAGTGTTACAGAGGAGCCAGACAAGCACACACTTGTGCCAGTACCCAATGCATTTGTAATACCAGGAGACCGATTCCGGTACGTGTGGGTGGGTGTGTGTGTGTGTGTGGGTGGATGGGTGGGGGTGTGGGTGGTGTGGCAGTATCCATGTGCATGTAGAGTGTGTAGTGGAATACACACATACACACAAACACACACAACAGTGAGGCATATTACTGGGATACATATTGGTCTATTGAGGGAATGCTGCTGACTGGCCTCAGTGATATTGCCAAGGTGTGTATGTGTTTGTGGATGTTTGTGTACACTGTACACAAGCGCACTATATACACACTGTATATGTAGTCGCTGTCGTATGTACATCATGCACACACAACATGTAGTACATACATCATGCACACACACCTGTAGTACATACATCATGCACACACACACATGTAGTACATACATCATGCACACACACACACATGTAGTAGTATATGCATCAATAAACACACAGGGTATTGTGAACAATCTATTACACATGGCTCATGAGTTTGGGCACGTGCCTAATGGGAACAGAATATACTATATCAACAGAAGGTGCGTAGTGTTATGTGTGTATATGTATATGTGTGTATGCGTGTGGTATGCGTGTGGGTGTGCGTACATATGCATGGGTGTGTATATATGTACACACACACACCACACCCATACCCCTCCACATCCCCACACATTTGCCCCCTTCCCCCCTTCCCCCCACCCACCCCTCCCCCCCCCCCCCCCCACATACCCCCCCACCCACCCACACATACCCCTCGATGACCCCACATTTTTCCCCCCTCCCACCCCCATCCCCACACAGTCAGCCCCCACTCCTGAGTCAAATGGTCAAGGCAGTCTACACACACACCAATGACACCGCATTCCTCTCACGTGCTCTTACCATACTCATCAAGGAACATGTGTTTTGGAGCAGTCCACCGAAACTGGTGTTTGTTAAGGGTCATGATGGGAAGATGTATGGGTTGACTAGATATGTGAGTGACTGGAAGCTACCTCGACCTGAGGCATACACGTATGGGGGGGGGGGGGGGGGGGGGGTTGTTTTGGGGGACGCATACATGTATGTGAGTGTTTTCGTCTGTGGGGGATGGTGTTATGGTGTGTGTGGGGTGGCGTACACGTGTGGGTGGGGTGGTTTTATGGTGTTTGTGGGGGGGGAAACGGGTGTTTGTGGAGGGTTGTTTCTTGTTTGTGTGTACCTGGTTTTGTTTGTGTGTACGTGGTTTTGTTTGTGGTGTGGGGTGAGAATCCCATGTACACCTCAACACACACACACACACATCAACACACACCAACACCCCAACACACCTCCCCTCAAAAACACCCCCCACCCCCCAACAGTATGGATTGGGACCTCTCCCGCAGCATGTCTGACACCACTTCCGCTCAATTCTACCACGACATCTCCTCCACTGCCGAATCAGGGTGGGATTTCAGTAGCCGCTGGTGTGCCCAACTCCACCCACCACACACCAACACCACCGACCTGCGTACCATACGCACCACCAGTATGATCCCGGTGGATCTCAATGCGTACCTATATCAAATGGAGCGCAATGTGGCTGCGTTTGCAAGGGAGGTGGGGAGGGAGGAGGTGGTGGTGGAGTATGAGGGATATGCCGAAGAGAGGAAGAGGGGCATGCAGGCTCTTATGTGGAGTGAAGAGGGGGGTACGTGTAGGGGGGGGAGTGAGGTGGGCTGCTACATCCATGGTGCACATCAATACACAGCACGACAGTGCATCACAACACACCACTACAATACATTGCTCCCATACACTACAACCATCCATACACACCCATCCATACACACCCATCCATACACAACCATACCAACCAACACAGGTCAATGGCATGATTTGCTCATGTTCGATTTTGACCCACCAACAGCAACAGCACTACGTGTGGAACAGATACAGAGGGTCTATGTGTCCAATTGGGTGCCCCTGTATGCTGGTCTGACAGAGGGGGATGATGCCCAAGGGGTGAGGGCTGTGCAGGGGTTGGTGGATTCAGGTATGTGGCACACACCCCCTGAGTGTGTGGGAGTGAAGGGGTGTGAAGGAGGAGTGAAGGGGGAGTGAAGGGGGTGTGAAGGGGGAATGAAGGGGGAGTGAAGGGGGTGTGAAGGGGGTGTGAACGGGGAGTGAAGGGGGTGTGAACGGGGTGTGGGATTGATCGGTGTATGGGAGAGGGTATCAGGGACATCATATCACTCCACACACCATCATACACACATGCATGACAATACACACACACCTACAACACCACACACAACACAACACACTTACAATACCACACACCCACAATACCACACACCCACAATACCACAAACCCACAATACCACACATCCAATAAACCACACACAGGGTTGCTGTTGGAAGGTGGCATAGCAACTTCACTACACCCCTCACAACAGCAGTGGGATTACCCCAATGGGTGGCCCAATATGCAACACATGATGATCATGGGTGCAGATGCATATGGTGGTGTGTGTGTGTGGGGTGTGGGGGGGGAGTTGAGGGGGGGAGGGGGGGGGAGGGGTTGTGCTATATGTGTGGTGTATATTTGTGTGTGTGTGTGTGTGCAGCAAGACATTGGCACACCAGTACATATACACACGCCAATACATACACACACGCCAAAACATACATACACACACCAATACACACACACACCAGTGCTCACCATCCCACACACTCACAGGTGCTGCTGGCAAGGCATTGGCCAAAGACATGGCGACCAAGTGGCTCGCAAATTGCTACCTGACGTATAAAGCAACAGGGTACTTTTGGGAAAAGTATGACGTGTCGCAAGTAGGTGGCAAGGGCGGTGGCGGTGAGTATGAGGTGCAAAAGGGTTTTGGGTGGACCAATGGTGTGATTGTGTCGTTGTTGGACAAGTATGGGGATGAGGTGGTGGAGGGGTTGGACGATGGGGTGTGTGTCGAGTGATGGTTTTGTATGCTATTTTTCATCAACACACCAGTATAATCAGCACACCAGTATATGTAAAGCAACTATCACACAATCACAACAATAATTATGTACACTGTGTCGTGGCTGAGGCTTGTGCACGCTTCACAACCATCAAGAAAACGGAATGCGCAATTATTTTTGCGTGCAACACAGCAAACAGGTATTGTTTTTTGTTGCTGGTACTGTTCAAAGATAGTTAAGGCGACAGCAGCATCAAACTTCACACAGTGGTGCCGGTGGGAGCCGATGCCCTGCGAGATGCTGTGCAAAACGGCACAGTGGGACCCACAACACAGGAAGCTGCTGCATTTCTCGCAGGATATCATGTGTGTGTACTCAGCAGTGGCATATGATCACTGAAAGCCATCACGCGCGACACCATCACATCCACCCAGGCGCGCACATTGGCAAATGTTGCACAGCCACCCAACCCACCACCAACCAACGACAGCGTCATGCGCAGTGCCATCAAGGGCATCACATGGCGTGTATTTTCCACCACCATGACCGTTGCAATTGCACTGGTTGTGTTTTCAGATGCCCAGTTGCAAGCATCAGATGTATTCAAATTTGGAGCCGCAGAGATGCTTGTGAAATTTACCTTGTACTTTTTGCACGAGCGTCTTTGGGTAAAGCTGGGGGGGAAGTAGCTGGGGCGCACATAGCTGGGGCGCACACAGTTGGAGCGCGCATAGCTGGGGCGCGTGTGTAGTTGTTGCAAGAGATGTGGGAGCTGCTCATGTCAATCAGGAACCCCACCAACTCTAGTGGGCATGTACAGTGATGAAGAAGATGCTGCTATCGTGTACAACACCACTTGCCATACATACCCTCTTGTACGAGACAGGTACGTACACTGACACATACACACATACATGCGTGGGGCTCCACAATACCATGCACAGCCGTTCACATCCCCCCTCCCCACCACAGCAATGAAGAAGATTAATGATATGACACCCGCATTAGAGACTGCTCATTATTTTTGTGATCACCATGGTTTTGTGAAGATTGTGGTTTTGTGATCACCATATCTTTGTGAACACCATACTTTTGACCTCATGCTGACTGTTTGAATTACTTATGGTTGAATACATGCGTTCATACATGCGTTAACTGGACACATATGTTTAGTGGTTGTATTGTGCGTGTGTATTGTGAATTTTCTGTCTTGCCCACGTTTGTGTGCCATAATAATACAATTCAGTAACAAACGTACATCCCAATGCACAATACACACCCATACAATACACATGTACATAACCACCACATGTACATACTCCACCCCATGCAGTCATCCTCCTGTGTGGTGTTGCCTGGGCTACCTCTTCACAGTCCCCAGTGGCAGGCGTGGCCCCTGTACTCCCGACTTGCCCATGACTTGATGTTTGCCCATTGGTTGTGCTTGCTGTTGTGCTGCCAGCGCTGCATTCTCTGCTCGACGTGAGAGTGCCCTGTGATCGTGGTTTGTGGTGTGACAAACGTGTTTTGACCAGGAGTGCATTGCCTTCTCTCACCACAGCAATGCTTAGGACCCACAACCCACCCTCAATACACCCACCCCCAACGCTCAAAACACCCGCTACACACCCTTAAAACATCCCCCCCCACAAACACACCTTTGGGCACTCGCCCGCAGCTGCTCCTGCGTCACCAGTGGCTCCCCCCCCTCCCCCCCCTCCTCCTCTTCCTCCCCCTCTCCCCCCCCCACACTGGGCGGCACCACCAACATCATCATGTCACGTGCACCCACTACTTCTGCAGTCGGCAGTGCCACTGCTGCCAGTGGGTCATTGGGGCATGCTTCTACCAGTGCATCGGCATATTCTGTGAGCACGTGATTGGCATGGGCCTCGAGGGTGGCGAGGGCAGTGAGCAGGGGGGTGCCGTTGAGTGGGGTGGTGATGGTGGTGGAGGGGGCAATGCGAGAGGGGTCGCCACCAACACTGTGTTGTGGGTGGGTGTGGAAGCGGGTGGGTGCACGCACACATATGCTTCTATGTACACACATCCCCCACACATATGTGGGGGAATTACACAATGCACACAATGAAACATACCAAAAACACCACATACCAAAAACACACAGCAGAAAGACACAACAATACAACCCACATACAGCATACCGTCGCAGCACATCACGTAGTTGCTCAAGCAGTTGTCCCTGCATACGTTGCATTGCTGCTTGTTTGTGTTCATACATAGCAGCCACTGCTTCTGCTGCTTGCACTTTTTCATTCAGTTCCTAGTGTTGGGGTGTGGGTGTGGGTGTATATGTGTGGGTGGGTGGGCGTGGGTGTGGGGGGGTATACACTTGGGTGTGTGTATGGGGTTTAAGTGCATATGAATACATGTGGTGTACTACTGAGAGACACAAGGGCGAGGTAACAAGCAAACCCCCAAGAGAGACGTGTCAAGGGCACCATATCATCACGCAAACATCACCATTGGCATAAAAAAAAACACCTGCACAAGGGTACCCCTCCCAGCCTGTCGCCCCTGCTGTTGACCCTGCAGCCACGCCAGTTCACTCCTCAGTTGACCAATATTATCCTCCAACACCTCCACTTCACTATGCAGGTCGTTGACATAGGATAATAGGCCAAGTGTGCGTTCTTCTGCACTTGTCATGTGTTCAGCTACGTGTTCTAGTGAAGAGAGACCTGCGTTGAGAGGGTGGGGGGACATTGATAGGGTGGGGGGATAGGGTGGGTGTTGTTGATGGGGTGGGGTGGGTATGCCAGGGGGTGGATGTGGAAGTGTATGTGGTGTTTTTTGTGCATGGTTGCCAAGCATGGTGAAGTGACATGTGCATGGTTGTGAAGCATGGTGAAGTGACATGTGCATGGCATTAAATGACTTGCATATAATGGGCTATGGGAGTATAGCAGCAGCACTTGTAGTGCAATCATTCATCATGATGGCAATGGTCATCATGAGGCAATGGTAGTAGTTGCTACCATGTTGTTGTTGTCGCACATCTCTTGCAACAACCATGTCATCCATCACCCGTATCAACCAACCCCCATATAACACACACTCAACCAAACACACCAGTGCCCTTCAACACGTGGTCACGCACAGCCATCAGCTGCTGTAATCTCTGTGCCACTGTCAACTGCTGTGCTGCTGCTGTACCCTGACCCATCATATTGTGCAAAGTGTTGTTGGTGTGACTTGCAGTGGCGTTTCCACCATTACTAGGTGTGGGTTGGGAAGGGGGACGTACACGCAACACACTCCCTCGCACACTCGCAGTGGTGGTGGGAGGTACACCACCAGGGGCACTCCCACCAGCACCAGGCGCCCCAGCATGCATGGTGTGGAGTGCTGTTGCGGTGCTTGTGCGTGCGCTGCGGGTGCTGGTGGCGGGTGGTGCGGTGGTGCGTGCGAGTAGTTGTTGTGTTTCTTGTTCTATTGCGATGATTTCCTGTGCACGTTGCTGTTCCTGTGTGGTGTGTTGATGGGAAATGAAATGGGGTGGGTATTTGTATATACACAAGGTGTGTGTACTTGGTGGTGGTTGCCTTTCATTCTTCCATCACGATATTGTATATTATTGCATCACAATATTGTATATTATTGCATCACAGTGTGTATGCTCCTCAAAACACACACACATACCCTATGCACACCAACTTGTACACACCAACAGATACACCCCTACCCCCACCCCCACCTGTTGTCTGCGTGCATGGTCAATGATGGCGGTCAACCGTTTCCATTCATGCTCAAGTGCTGTTTGTTCAGCATCAGCTCTCTGTTGTAACTTTGCCAATTCCTCTGTTGCCTTTTTGGTGTGTGTGTGTGTTATCATCAGTGTGTGTTTGTGTGATGGTTTGCATGCATGATGGTGTGTGTATGATGGTGTATGTATGTATGTACAATTATCTATGTATACTGTACATATGATGTACTGTATGTTGGAGCGATTGTGCCCCCCTCTCCCTTCTCTCTCCCCTCTCCTTTCCAATACTATGCCTACCTGATTGTGCCCCTGCACCTCTGTTTGGTATTGATGTATCAACCATACAATCTTTGCCTTTGCCTCACACACTTGCCTCTCTAGTTTACTGTGTGTGTATTAAAAGGTGTGTGCGTATTGAAATGTGCGTGTATTGAAATGTGTATGTATTGGAACAATGTGTATGTGGATTTGTGGATGCATGTGCATGGTTGTAGGAGGGCATGACAGACAGTGGTGCATACACAACATCAACACCAACATCAACACCAACATCAACACCAACATCAACACCAACATCAACACCAACAACCCATGTGTAAAGCACATGCATGGATCATCCACCCACCCACCCAAACCCGCACACACAAACCCACACACACTCACCGGTATGCACTCTCAAATGCAAGTTTTTCCCTTCGTAAATTGTTGATTTTCACTCGCAGCTCATTGCCAGTGGTGTGTGCTGTGTTCACACGTGTATACAAGCTGTGTAGTCTGTTTTCCTGCAACTCCAACACCTTGGCAAGCTGTGTTGTTGTTTTTGTGAGGTTTGGGTGTGTGTTTTGTTTTTGTGATGGATGTGCATGTGTATGTGCTCTTGTTGTGATGCTTGTGGGTAGGTGCATGAATGTAATATGCATGCAGATGTGTGTGGGTATGAATGTTGTTATGTATGTCACCTGCAGAACACCGCATGCCTATCATTGCCTATCATTGCATCCCTACATTCAATCTCTATACACCCCCCAGTACACCACACAAACACGCACATGTTGGTTGTGTTGGGCAGCACTGTCTATCCCACCCATGATTTGTCGGTGGTCCCATATTGCTGCCTGTAGCTGCTGTGATTCTTCTTGCAGCAATGCCCGCTGCTCATATGCTGCCCTGATCTGGGTGGTCGAGGGAGTTTGTGCAGTGCAGACAAGTGTATAGATGAAGATGATGGTTGCACTTTTTGCACTGCTTTCATGTGTGTGCACTTGCATGTAGCCACACTACTTCCCTCCCCTAATCATTCACATACTTGTCCAGTGAGGCTGTGGGTTTCCTGTTCCAGCTGCTCAATGGTTGCTGCCAATGCTGGGTTGGTGGGTGCAATACTGCTCTTGCTCTCCATGAGCAGCTCTTCCTTGAGCTCTGCATTCTCCTCTCGAAACCGTTGTATTGCAGTGCTGTGTTGTGACAGCAGGTGCCGTGCTGGGTTTGTTGATGGGGCATTGCCCTGTGTCCCCATACCGCTGCTTGAGCACCACGAGCTGGCTGCTGGATGTAGACGGTCGCTTCTTCATCGCCGTTTAATATGTTGCAACAACAAAGCTCATTCGTTTACTTTACAAGCCTCCATCAATGTACTGCCATCAGCAACGTTGACCAACGCTCGCAGTATTATTACGGTTGCAAGGGGAAAAACGCAGTCCAAATGGTCAATACAAACACAAACGCATTTGCTGCGACCAACGCCACCCCCAGGAAAAATGAATTGGAGTAGCGTGGTATGGCATCTGGGTCTTGACCACGCTTTTCCAACAACTCACGCTGCAGCTGCTGTGCCTTGTCACGATCCCCTGTTGTGTGTGGGGGGGGCGATATATAGGTAGTTGTGTGTGTGTGTGTGTGTGTGTGTGGTGGAGGTATCATGGAGGTATCGCGTGAAGGCAACAGCACAACACAAATCATGCACCACACGCATCCCTAGTCATCTCTCACCCCCATGCACATACCTGTCCGCACCCACACACGCACATCAATAACGCTGTTGATGAGCAGCAGACCAGGCATGCCCAGTGTGAGCAACCCAGCTGCAGTGCCACCTATGAGATGAATAACACTACCCAAGTCAGCAACCTGTGTAGTTATGGGTGTATGTGTCGTTGTAGGGTGTGGGTTTGTGTGTGAGTACAGCGCATGCATGTGCAAGTACAACATACGCAATACTGAATGCTAAGTTGCTCCATGCCAACCCTCAACAGCCAACCCTCAACAGCCAACCCTCAACGCCACCACAAACCATCCCCATCCACCCACAACAAACACACGTACAAAGATGGCCACCACCACCGACAGCACATAAAACACAGTCGTCTGCAGATACCGAGCCGGCTTGCGAAACGCCGGCCACCCAAAACACGCCCGAAGCAAGTCTTCTATGGACGTGCGTGCTGGGTGGTGGTTGACTGGGTAGTGTGTGATCACCACGATGCCAATCATGAGTCGTGCAACTTGCATGAGGGGGTCCTCTGAGGGAAATGTGTTGAGGACATTGCTCGCAACAGTGCGTGGGAATGCGGCGTATCCCGCAATACCGACTGCTTGATACCCCGCCATGATGATGAGCACTTTGTGGTGGTCGGTGGATTGGAGGGTGTGTGTGTGGAGGAATGAAGGGTGTATGCTTGTGTGTATCAACATGTACCCTATGTATTTTTATACAATAAACCAACAACATACAGTACACAATGTTGATCACACAACCAACCTGCAAGCCCCACCACTGCCTTCATTCCCAAGAGCTTGCGATGTGACTCGGGCGCAACAGGCTCTTCCTCGTCCTCGTCGCCATTGGTGGTGATCACTGTGACGGTGGGTTTGCTGCTGGTTTGTGCAAAGGAAGGGTCTGTTGCAAGCTCCTGGTAGATTGTGATGACCTGATGAGGGTGGTGCATGTGATACCCTCTGCCCCATCATCAATAACCGCCACCTCAACCACCATCTCAACGTACATTTGTGTGGCACTGGTAGCCAAAGACCATCAAGGGGATTGCGTTGAGAAAGGCTGGGCGCCAGTTGAACAAGTGCACCCCATCCCAGGGATCATCACGGGATGCAAACTCTTGAAAGCCTCGTAACAGCACTGCAAGGGATGTATACACAAATCCAGCCACAGCAAGTGCAGAAAATGCTGTATTGTTGGTGGTTCAAGAGAGTGAAAAACACAGATGTTCGTTGATCATCTGATGTGATGTACCATACCTGCCAAGGCGCCCAGTCGTTTTGGGTAGCACAGTGGCAAGACAACAAAAGTACCAATAAGTGCAATGAGGATGCTACGGTCAGCATACCAGCTGTGTGTATTGTGTGTGTGTGTGTGTACTATTGTGTGCGCAGGTACAACTCCGTCATCCACACAAACCATACCCTTCTCCAAAGTAATACAATGCCAAGTCTGCAAATGTGTCTCCTGTGTTACGTGTGTGTTCATACCTGTGTACACATATTCTTTCACACATAACCTCAACCTATACAACAACCCACCACGTAAACCATACCAATGATAACCAAATAGGCAATACACCCGCCAAACAAGTACAAGCCCAATATTGCTGCAGTGCCCATGGCAGTCTTCTTACCCAGTGCCCGTCGCACCAGCCCCTGGTAGCTGTGGGCACGGTAGTACTCTGTAAAGCGCACCAGGACAAACAGTGTAAAGCCCATGACCACACCCGCCACTGCGCAGAGCAGTGCACCCCCCAGCAAGCCTGTGTGTTGGGGGGGCGTATGTACAGCGCAGCTACAGCGTACAGCATATGTACAAGGGGAACACCACCAATACACCTGCACATCGTAGTGCATAGGGCAGGGCTAGGACGCCTGCGCCGATGCATGAGTTGCACAGGGTAAAGACAGATGCAAGGGGTGACTGCCCTCCGACGACGACAATGCGAAGCTGGGGAAATCCACCCCTGCTTCGTGCCTCCTCGCTGTCTGCATCTTCTTCCTGGTTGTCACTGTCAGGGAGTGGCAAGTATTCGTGCTGCATGGTTGCCATTGTGTGCAAAATGGGTGTGTGATCACGAACAGTGGGCGTGTTGAGGCAATTGTTCAGCCTAGACGTTGCATGATGGGTATTGCATGTTGGGTTTTGTCGTTTGGAGCAGGGTGCGTAGGGGGTGTGAATGTGGAAGGTGAACCAAGGTTTTGGTGTTGAGCAACAATTTTTTCCGTATTCTTACATCGTGTTTTTTCATTTCATGTCCATTTTTGCATAGCGTATTGTCTAGGGTGTCACATATAACGTTGTGTTAGTTTGGTGCTGGTGATCACCATGCTGGCCAGCCTATTTTTGCATACATACCCTGTTGCAAGCTGATGGTATAGCAAATGCCTTGAACAGGAATATAGTACCAGATACACTTACAGATAGAGCATCCCTTGGGACAGCAGGGTCATTACACACACGCATCCATCAAACAATCATCATGGCTGTCTATTTGGAGCTTTCAGAGCAAACCAAAACCCTCCTTTCGTACATATCGTATGGATTGATATGGGTGTCATGGCTTCTGCTTCTGGGGGGCCTGTCAGGGGTGCAGGCATCTTGCCATGATTTGCGTGTTGGCAACGTTGTCATCCCCAACGTCAATGCCTCCTCGCTGAATTGTGAATCCGCATTTTCCTACATGTGGTGGATGCTGGTGTTTCAGGTGTGTTGTGGTAGTGATTGCACCCTCTTGCTAACCCGCTGATGAGCACCACTCTTTTTGTTGTTGTTGTTGTTGTTGTTGTTGTATCCTTGTCACACACATGCCGACAGCACACACACAATCACACACAAACAAACCACACAGTTTGTATGGTTGATATTGTTGGGTTTCATGTTTAGGTATGCTACTATAGCTCATTGGAGGCCCATCATCATTGCTGTGCAGCTGCTTTTGGCCATCAAAGGTGTGGGTGGTGTGTGGGTGTATGAAACAAAATGAACATGTGTGTGGTGTGTGGTGTGTGGTGGGTGTATGGTGGGTGTATGGTGGCGTATGAAACAATATGTACATGTGTGTGTGGTGTGTGTACATGCATACGTTGTTGTTATTGTATTTATACATCACGTGCCAACCCTCCTCCCCTTACTCAACACACAGCAATGGATTTTGCTGATCAGTTGTGTCATATATTGTGGGAGATAAACACTGGGCAAACAGAGGTGTGAGTATAGAGGGGGATATTCATTAGGGAAAGGGGTGTATGAAAGGGGTGTATGATGAAATGGGTATGCTCATATAATGACCAAGTGTGCACGGTGGTGTGGTTGTAGGGAAAGGGTGGCTGACAACACACACATGCACACAATGAAACACCACCACCACCTTGAAAACCGCCACACATTTGTGTCCCCGTGTTTCCCTCACCCCCCACCCCCCACCCCACCCCCATGACAGACCACACGCCTCGGTGTTGCAGCAGCAGGTCAAATCATGTTGTTTATTTTCAACATGATCCTCCTCCTATGCATAGCCATGACCAACATCGTACCCCTGCTCTCTACTGACAAGCATGGTGGGGGGGGGGATGCAGGGGCCCATCATCATGGGCACACTGGGAGTGGAGCTGGAGGTGGAGGTGGAGGAGCATATGCAGTGGGGGGGAGGGAGGCGAGCAGAATGGGGACACCTGGGACTGCAGGGTCATCAAAGTTGAGGCCAGGGGAATTTACAGTGTCTGTACCACAACAATAAAAGGGACCCCGTGGGACCTGTACTGTATGAAACAACATTGAAGAGGGTCATACAAGATCTAGGGGTGGATCACACATTATAGAGTATCAAAACACACTATCAAAACACACTATCAAAACACATTGTAACACAACCAAACACACTCAAAAACACATCAAAACACACTCAAAACACACCAAAACACACTCAAAACACACCAACACACACCTGACAACTGGTTTTTATGTAATTGTACTGCGCAACACTTTTGCCGAGTCTGCCTTGATCACAACGACACCAGCAGCACTTGGATTTTCCACCTTTTCACGATGTGTGGCCACCTGAAACAACTGCCTGGGGGGGGGTTGTGGGTGGGTGGGGGAGGTGGGGGGATGGGAGAGGGTGTGTATGTGTGTGGATCAGGGTGTTTTGTATACACACATATTACTGTTGACCACGTGCACAGTAAATGCATAGCACGCAGAGCATGCACCTTGATGCATGCCCACTGCAGCTGGTGGGATGTAGTTGCGCCCCCGAAATGCCCTGTCATCAATTGGGTATACTGGTACGTTTGTGGGGGTGCTGTTTGCAAGAAGACACGCGCACGTGTTGATGGATGGACTGGTAGTGGCAGTGTACGTCCCCATGCATGTGGGTTCATGGTGTGTACCAACCGTGTGTGTTGTTCTGTGTAAAATATGTGCTACAATAACAGTAACAAACAACAATCACCGGTCCTTGTGCTGCCAATGCAACCTTGCCAACAATGCAAGCACTTGTCCCCTTGTGTCCTCCAATAACCCATTATTATCAATCACAACATCTGCCCGTCGCATTTTTTCCTCCAATGGCATCTGTGCATCAATCCGTGCCCCTGCTTGCTCTGCAGACAACCCATCCCGCGCCATGAGCCGACGCTCTTGCACTGCATGTGGCACTGATACCACCACCACCGACGACATGTAGCGATCTGAGCGTGTTTCATACAGCATCGGCATGTCTATGACGAGGATGGGGTCCCGGTGCCACAACCAGTGTGTGATGATCTATGAAACGAGAGGGGAGAACGTGTGGGGGGGAACTTGACGATGTACTTGCACTTTTTCCACCACTGTTGTGCACACCATATGCACAACATACCGAGGTAATCAGCGACAGTGCTATGGGCAAGTGTGTTGCTCTATTGAGTCGCTGACGTGCTGCTGGGTCAGAAAACACCAAGGCACCCAATTTTTCTCTGTATGTTGAGGTTGCTGTGTTTGTGTATGATCATACAAACATCATGCGATGCACATATGCTGCAACAACACAGGCTGCCGCAAGCACACCAGTGGCAAGGTAAGCTGGAAATAAACACGTACCTGTCTATCTCACCATTTGGCAGGCAAATGTCATCATCAGGAAAGGCGCTGATGGTTCTTCGATAGCCCCATCGTCCCTGTGAGGATGGGGGATGTTGATCACGGTTGGTGATGAAAGTCAACAAATGTACACACGCTACCATAACACTACCACTATGTTATGGATATGTTGCATGCCACGCTCAACAACATGCACCTGCCTTTTGTTGTACATCCCTTGCTACAACATCACAGTCAATCACGGGCACCCCTGCATCCCGCAGCATGCTCGTTACTGTGCTCTTACCACATGCAATGCCTCCTGTCAATCCTATCAACTTCATTGCTCACAATCATGAAAGGTGAGCAGGCATAGGAAATGGTCAACGGTTTTTGTATTGCAATTTAATTGGTTTTGTGATATCTCATTCTCTATTTCGATAGCACAGCTCTAACAATCACGCATTCAACCCCAACACACACAACACTAGAGACCAAGATGCATCAACACATCAACGCTCGATCTCCAGCTTGTGCGACCTTCACACCATGAAACAAAACGTCCACATTCTCTCCCTATGCATCCTGCAAGGAGCAGCATGGTTGCTCGCCATGGTGGGTTTGTGCGTCTGGCATGGCCGCATCTCTTCCGATACACCCGTGCAGGCCATCCTTTCCTGGATACTGCTCACCGTGCAGCTGCCGTTGATCATCTTGCTCATCTATTGCAGCGTTGTTAAAACACAAAAACTGCCCGTTGGCCTTCCAGTTGCCCATGTTGCGCTTTCATCAGCGTTTTTCACCATCGCCTACGGTACGGGCGAGGAGGGTGTTATCACACATCAAGACATCAGTCACATCAATCCCATCCACCCCCCTCAGGTCAATCATCCACCCTACAGCAACTCCTCGATGCCCAAAGCATCAGTAGCTTCTCATCATCAACAGCATCCACCATCCCTCTGTGGCCCATGCAAGTGGCTGTACTCGGCACTGCATTGCTTGCCCTTGCCAACACACTGTGTGCTTGGTATACAACATGTAGGCTACACACCCAGCAGAAGCAGCAGTGTGCTCATCAGTGCAGCACAGAACGTTATGCGGAGCGTGGCATGGCATGCAGCCCCACTGTGGTGTGTGTATTGGTGTCCTGGCTGTTGGTTATGTCCATTGTACATTGTGTGCTGTGCAATATTAAGTATTGACCCCGTGAAAATCATCAACCCTCATCCCCATTGAACACTGTTCCCCCTCTTGTCCCAGGTTGTGATGGACGCAGACCACCCACAACCCTACCCCCCATGCCCCACCACCAGCAGCGATTGTGATCCACCATCCATACATCATGCTGTACATGTTGCTGCATTCCACACAACTTCATCGCGTGCCCAACACACCGACAATGCCCAGCATCATGCCCAGCATCATGCCCAGCATCATGCCCAGCATCATGCCCAGCATCATGCAGCATCACAACAGCAGCGGTATCCATGGTTGACTGGGTGTATGCCATGTGCTCTCCCACCCAAAGTGGTGTGTGTTGGGCACCCAAGCAATGCAATGACGAGTATTCCCGTCACACCCATGGGTGCACCCCATCATCTTGGCGACAGTTGTGATGTCGGTCAACATGATGATGGTCAACATGATCACATGGAGGCCAGCAGTGGTGCTGGAGCTGGTGTTGGGAGTGTACCCAGTGTGAATACTGGTGGGTTGGCAGCAGCGTATGATTTGGGGAGCATCACCCATCATGATGTTGACCATGTTGACCATGTTGACCATGAGCAACATGGTCAACATGTGTTTGACTACATGGATGACCTCGCAGCAACGATGCACCAGCAGCGGCGTATGGGCTGTATACCATTTCACACAACAAGCAACAAGGTGAAGCGTTGTTTGTGTGGTGGTGGTGGGTATATATGTGTGTATATTGATGAAACACACATGCTGTGCAACGACACAATATCCACCCAAACCAAACACCTCCACAGCATGGGGCAACCTACCCACCACGTACCCAAACCCGCAGCCCCACCACTAGCCCACAATCAGCCATGTCACCCCATGCACACACCACCACTGCATCACATCACCACCACCACCATCATCATCATCACCATCGCAACAACAACCCTGCACAATTGTCTGCAGCATTGCTCTCCCAGGTGAAACAGGCCGTTGCCGCCCACCAACCGCATCTTCACAATCCCCACGCATCATCCCATCGCCCACCACATCATGAACCACACATGACGTCCGACACACACCGTGCACTCTCCAACAGCATGCGCAATGTGCGCAAGGTTCTCAAAGCATCACTCAATGCCGCGAAACGCCCACTGCAGCATCACCACAGCAATGCCGAACTGCTGATGGCACACGAGGGGGGGGGTGTCCATGGCAGCAGCAGCAGCAGTGGTGGTGGTGGTACACATGGTGGCAGTAGCAGTAGCAGTACCAGTGGTGGTGGTGGTGGGCGTTCCACTGGAATAGGGGACGACAGCGATGGTGTTTGTAGGAGCGGGCATAATCATCATGGAAGCCATCATCATCTTGATGCCTCCCATCACAAACAGTCCAAGACAATATCACGATGTGGTAGTGTTGTAAATGTGGGTGGGGGGATGGGTGGGGGTGGGACGAGTGGTATACATCGCAGCGAGGGCGGTGGTGGTGGGGATGTGACAACAGAAGAGGATGAGGGGGGGCAGCTGGTGTTGGTGATGGCACGTGAATGGGCAAGTGATGGTAGCTGATGAGGTTGTTGATGAGGTTGTTGAGGGCTGAAGAAGAAGGAGTTGTTACTGTTGTTGTTTACTGACGGGTGTTGCCAAATGTTTTTGTTCATCATTATTTGACATCATTATTTGACATCATTATTTGACCTCAATCACAATAAAATATGCTTGAAGCTCTTTTTCAATCTTGATTCATTTTTCTTCATGGAGTTTTACCTTGAACAGAATTTGGTGGCTATTGACGCATATTTTGACCATCATTACTGTTGACCATCATCATTGTTGACCCATGCTGACCGTCATCATTGTTGACCATGTTGACCGTCATCATTGTTGACCATGTTGACCATTGTTGTAACCCACCATGCACCCACCCATTACACCATCACACCCTCCCCCTCATCATCACACCATCATCATCACACCATCACACCCTTATCATCACACCATCACCCTCATCATCACACCATCACACCCTCATCCCCAGCAGGACATGGCACTGGTGCATGTCGTAGCCTGCTCTCCTCGTTCACTGTAAACAAATGACATCGTGATGCTCTATACAGGGGCACAGGTGGGGGAGGGTGCCACTCGACACTCACTAGGAAACTACCCTGTACACGATTGGTGTGTGGTTGGTGTGTGGTTGGTGTGTGGTTGGTGTGTGATTGTTGTGTAATTGTGGTGTGATTGTGGTGGTGGTGGTGGTGATGGTACTGGGTGTGTGTATGATGTCATGGGAACGTACTAGTATACACATAGGCATGTGTGTGCATATGCAAAAGCACAAATCACAGTCTACACCATACACTCACAGTCAACACCATACACTCTCAACACCATCCGACAACCCATGTGTCAACCCCAACCACCCCCCCTAACACAACAACCGAATACATTGCTTCACCCACACAGCCTACCCTCGTCTTCTCCACCCACAGCCCCACCAATCCCTCTATTTTCAACACAGACACCCCCAGCTCTTGCAGGTCATTACTGTACTTGCTATGCTGCTGCCAATGGAGTTGTTGTGCGTAATACACCTGCATGAGAAAGGAGCGAATGGGCCAACTGGGGTCGGGGGTAAAGGGAGGGTGTTGCGGTGTTGCTGTTGGTGTGTTGGTGTACATAGCGGATGATGATGGTACGTTGTGCATAGTTGATGATGGCATGGTACTACGCATATTGCTGCTGCTGCTGCTGCTGCTGTTGTTGTTGTTGTATGGCACATAATTCTCATTGCTATGGGTATGGTTGTGTGTCAGGGCAATATGTGGTTCTCCTCTTTTTTGACCTGTTGTTTGACCTGTTGTTTGACCTGAAAATTGGACATATCCCCATGTTTCTGGGAAATGCATGTTGACCAAATACTGTGTGTGTGTGTGTGTTGGGGTGGGTGGGGGTGTGTGTGATTTGCAATACACACAACAGCAACACACAACGACGACACACAACCGCAACACACCTGAGGGCTCCACACCCAGTTGTTTTCAGCTTGTTCAGGTGGTGACTTGACATATTGCTGAGTGACATCATCCCATGTGACATTCCTGTATGTGTAGTATCATGATGTGTGTAGATTGTTGATGTGTGTATAGTGTTGCTGTGTGTATAGTGTTGCTGTGTGTAAAATGTTGCTGTGTGTAGAGTGTTGCTGTGTGAAGAGTGTTGCTGTGTGTAGAGTGTTGCTGTGTGTAGAGTGTTGCTGTGTGTAGAGTGTGCATACAGCTAGATACTACGCAACAACAAGAACAACAGGAGCGCACCATTGCACACGACTGAAGTTGATGCGATAGGAGGATCCCACCACTGTCGATTGTGAAGATGGATTTGGTGAGCAGCAGGTGAGTGAGGAGCATTTAAATTGCACACATACATTGTGTGTGTGTGTACAATGTTACAATGCCCCATCCACTATCATCTTCATCACCCATCATCATCACCGATCATCATCACCAACCTGGTGGACATGTAATGCCCTGTGCAGCTTGACACAACACCGTCCATGGCAATGCCACCTCCACATACCACCCTCGACTCCTTGCCGTTCCATTGTTCAACACACCATCCACATGCACTGCGCGGGTGATGGGCGACCACCCAGATGGACCATCTAGCATCGTGGCTTCTGATGGCTTTATGGTGTCCCATGCCATCAGTGGTGGGCCACCATCGCGGTATGGGCGCACAAGGAGGAGGTCCCATACCGTGCCATATGCGTTAAACTCAAACTATAGTGGGTTGATTGAGGTGATTGTGCTGCGAAATGTGGTCACATCCCCACATCCCAACACACCTCATAGTACATGGCGTTGTCACCATCAGGATCTATAAATATCTCAAAGTCGTTGTCATGAAATATCACACTGTCATGCAGCGTCAAGGTTGCCCATGGCTGGGGCTCCTCCAGGTGGGCGCCCACGTACAAGTGCGTTGCATCCCACAGCATCTTGACACGTGTGGCGCGTGTGGGACGGAGTGCTGGGTTGCCTGTTATATCCACAAACGCCTCACTCCATGGTGCTTCACGCCAGGCATCATCTTCCAAATGGCCATCGATGGTGGGGGGTGTGGATGCTTGCAGTGCAACATATCCACGGGGGTGAGGTATACTCCCCATCAATGTGTGATGATCAGAACCAGAGGCGGCTGTTTGCCCCAGCAAGCCCTGGATGCATGGACATAATGTCCATATTGTTAATAACCAGCACCGGCAGTCTGCAAGCCTCGGCATGAGTAGCTTCGTGTCCAGAACGTATGCATTGCAGTTGATTTTCCGCATGTTTTCGTGTGTGATTTCATTATCATTTTCAACTCCATTCACATTCTTGCAGACTCTGCACACGCGCTTGCACACAGTTCCGACAGACATCAACACAGGTACGTGTGCACAGGATAGCATGGTAAATCCAGCCGTTGAGTGGTTTGGGGTGTCGGCAGTACCCACGGCACCGTGTGCACCTGCTCTATTTGCATCGTTGACTACGTGCCCATCCGGGATCGGGTGTTTATGCAGTCTGCGTTTCCATCAAGTAACCCCTTACCATTCCGTGTTGCCACGTCTTGTGTTGCTCACGGGTGATTTCATGCTGTAAAATGTTCCAACAAATTAAGTAGCACTTTTTTGTTGGTTCCTTCACAGGTCCCTTGGTTATAGGATCATCCTCAACATGCCAATGGTCGGCAACAAGCTCCTCGTACCCATCCTCTTGCTGCTATATGTGCTTGGATGGATCCTGGCACTGGCAGGCATTTCAGCTGTGCAAGACCAGTACGTGTGTTATTGGGGGTAGTGCGTGTTGTCGCTAAACCACACCGACACACACACACACACACAAACAAATAACAACACAGGGCGGCACAGAGCTACAGGCTGTCACTGCAGTGGTTTATCCTCATCGTGCAGCTTCTGGTGATTGTTGCCATTCCTCTGCTGAGCATCATGGGCAAGATCGCCCGTGTCAAGCTCTTTGTGATCCACATGCTCGCCATCCTCTCCACCCTTTGGCTCCTCTTTGCCAATGAGGTGTGTTGGTGGTGGTTATTTACGTGAATACATATGCCATACTACTCTCCCACACACCACATCGGCACACAAAACACAGGGTTATCAGGCAGTGCGTGGTGGCGGCACTGGCATCTCCTCCTCTCGCTACAACACCGCCATTGCAGGCGCATGTGTGCTCTTTGCAACCAACTTGTTGGCTGCATTGATGATTGAATTGGACAGCAACACAGACAGTGAGGTGGTGATACCCGGCCCCACAACTGGCAAGGTGTGAAGGATGATGATGATGATCGATGTTGGGTGGGACACTCTTTTGTAGTGGTTACAAGGTGGGATTGTTTGACGTGATGAATGCGCTACAACAGGCCACGCCCGTCACTGTTGTGCAGGTGGATGGCGCCCCTACCACACCGACCGCAGTCTAGGGTGAGAAGCAACGTACCATCGTCTTGGCTGGCCAGTCTACTTGCTGCATAGTGACCAGTGTGTTTTGTTAGTACACAAGATAACGCAGTAAACTATCGTCGTTGTTGTCACAGTGACGCCCATGTCGCTTGCGGCTCTATGCCCCAAGCACGCACAAGTTGTGTCGTTCCACCATGCGTCATTCCTGTTGCCACCATTGCCTCTCTACAGAAAATATATGTAAAATGATGGCAGCAAAATGATTGGCACCACCACTAACACCACACCACACCACCCCAATAAAACATTGCTGGCCCCCGCGTAAACTCCGGCCATTCTTGCTCACTATCGCCCTCAAATCCACAATTGACAGCAAATCAAGTAGGCAAGACGCCATACGGGGCTCCTAGCCTTGTGCACGATCAAACGCAGCCTGACAAGCATTTTTTTTCGCCCGCAAACCAGGCTCTGTTGATGAAAACGTGTTGTGTATAATTCAACTACCCCGTTGGTGAAAGCGCCATGGAGTGCAAGGCCTTCTAGGGCAGTAATTATGGATGCAATGGATGGCACCAACCAGGTATGTCGTGTTGGGCACCCCCGACACGTCGATCCGTCGTGCATATCATTGCAGTAGCCCGCCAGATGCATCCATGTGGGGTGGCTAGGGGTGGACATTGGGATCATCATCATCGTTGATTGTGTGTTGCTCACTGACACCCTCCACACACCCCACACAGCCTCCAGTGTGGGCGCACGCAGCAGCAGACGCGCTACAGCCCGCCTCCGCCTCCATGCCCCCACCAAGCACTGCACCGGGCCGTGGTCGTGGCAAGGGCCGGGGGCGCGGGCGCGGTCGGGGGCGTGGTCGTGCGGGAAACACACCCCGTGGTGGTGCGTTGTTGCTGGAGCAGCCAGAGTCTGCTCCAGGGTCGGGACGCACCTCTCCAACAGCCAGCATGGCATCAGTGGGGGGGGATGGGGGGATGGAACCCACCACCATGGTGGTGGCACCCCCTGCACGTGGACGACCACCGAGCACCTCCCACATGGTGTGTTGTTGGGGTGGGGATTACCCTGGAGGTTTGTTTCTCACGAGGAGCAATGTCATCCATGCCATCCTCATTATCATCCTCGCCATCAACACCACTGCCCTCCCATCACAAAACAGGGACACCAGCAACCATGGCCAGAACCCAAACGACAAAAGACACATTGGGATTTTTTGCTTGATGAGATGGCATGGATGGCTAAAGAATTTGCAAGGGAGCGCAAATGGAAGGCGACGCAATCTCGACGCGTGGTGCGTGCAGTGGCCAAGAGCGGCAAGGACTTGGAGAGCCTTGCTGCTGCTCGTGTTAAAGAGGAACAGGACAAGCTGCTGCGTACTGCATCGTGGATTGCCAAAGAGGTGTGATGGGGGTGATGGGGGTGACGACGGTGATGGGATGACGACGATGTTGGGATGATTGCGATGATGGGATGATTGCGATGATGTGATTGCGATGATGTGGTGGCAAAAGTACACAACACCCCTCAACAACACCACCCTCAGGTATCCCGTTTTTGGTCCAAGGCACACAAGGTGGTGGAATTTACCCAACAGCAACAAATTGATGCCAAACGCAAAGAGCTTTTGGACAAGCACTTGCAATTCCTGGTTGGGCAGACACAAAAGTATAGTACCTTACTTGCAGACCGACTGCAGGGGCGGGATGGGCCACCACTGCGTTCGGGATCCCGGGCATCCCATCGTACTAATGATGATGAGACATTGTCCGATGTGTCTGGGTCAGATGACGAGGATGGGGAAGAGGAAGAGGGTGGGGAAGGGGAAGAAAGTGAGGAGAGTGATGAGGAAGATACAAGGGGTGGGCAGAGGGAGGGGAGACGGCGTCGAAGGAATGTGAGCAGTGGGAGTGATGCCGATGTGTCTGATGCCGCAGGCAGTGATGAGGAAGAGGATGGTGAAGAAGGTGGTGAAGAAGGTGGTGAAGAAGGTGGTGAAGAGGGTGATGGAGAAGAAGAGGGTGGTGAGGAGGAAAAGGCAGCAGTACCACAGGTATGGTGGGATGGGGATGGAGACGTCTTTCACTATTGCATCATCGTCATCGTAACAAGGCATGCAAATGTGCCTCACGTCACCCATGAAACCCTCATGTCACCCATGAAACCCTCATGTCACCCATGAAACCCTCATGTCACCCATGAAACCCTCATGTCACCCATGAAACCCTCATGTCACCCATGAAACCCTCATGTCACCCATGAAACCCTCATGTCACTCATGAAACCCTCACGTCACTCATGAAACCCTCATGTCACTCATGAAACCCTCACGTCACTCATGAAACCCTCATGTCACTCATGAAACCCTCACGTCACTCATGAAACCCTCATGTCACTCATGAAACCCTCACGTCACTCATGAAACCCTCATGTCACTCATGAAACCCTCACGTCACTCATGAAACCCTCATGTCACTCATGAAACCCTCACGTCACTCATGAAACCCTCATGTCACTCATGAAACCCTCACGTCACTCATGAAACCCTCATGTCACTCATGAAACCCTCACGTCACTCATGAAACCCTCATGTCACTCATGAAACCCTCACGTCACTCATGAAACCCTCATGTCACTCATGAAACCCTCACGTCACTCATGAAACCCTCATGTCACTCATGAAACCCTCACGTCACTCATGAAACCCTCATGTCACTCATGAAACCCTCCCCCTATGTCACATACACAGAGAGTTACACGTGCCCGGCGCACAGCACCACCACCAGACCCTGCCGCTGCTGGTCCCTCCTCTGCTACAATTGGTCAACACCCGAGTGGAAGTCAACGTCCAAGTCAACACCCAAGTCAACACCCGAGTGGAAGTGAAGACCTCAGTGACATGGATATTGAAAAAGCAGTAGCAGAAGACTACAGAGATGAGGTATGTATGGTGTGTATGATGGTGTGTATGGGGTGTATATGGGGTGTGTGTATGATGTATGAGCGTATGTTTATGGGGTGTATGAGTGTGTATGGTGTGTATATGTGGTGTGTATATGTGGTGTGTATATATGGTGTGTGTATATGGTGTGTGTATATGATGTGTGTATATGGTGTATATTTGTCTGTGTTTTCTTCTGTACCCATCCACACACACACACAACAACCTATGTAAACACCCACATCTACACCCCCACACCCACCCACACCCACACCCACACACAGACGAGCACTGATGATGAGACAAGGGCAGGGTACAGGGCTGAGGTTGATGCACTACAAGAGGAAGCATTCATGCCGCTGGAGCAGCTGATGGATATATATGGTTATGTTGTGCCAGGTAGGAGGAGGGGGTGGGTGTATTGGGGTTATGTTGTACTCGTTGGGAGTGTATTTGTGTGTTGGTTTAGAGGTGTGCACACACAAACACACACACACACACACATCATCATCAACATCACCACACAGGGTCTGATGATGAAGTGCTCCCAGATGTTGACCATGACGATTTGACCGTTAACCATGCTGACGCACCACCATCCCCACCCATGCCCACCCCGGCAGCCCCTGTCAAGCAGGAACCACAACAGGATGCCAGTGGGGGGGGGTCCCACGAGGACGCAACCACATCGGGGGGCCCCAGCGGCACCGGCAGCAAGCGGCCTCGGGGTCCCAGTGTGGAGCCTCCTGCTGCCCAGCGGTCTGTTCGCGCACGTACGGCTGTGGTTGTGCCCAAGGAAGAACATGCAGGTCCACAGGGGGGTGCACAGGGGGGGCCTGTCGCTGAGGGCGGTACCGTGGGACCCTCTTTGGCGGGGCCCTCTTCGGCTGGTGGTGCGGGGCCCTCTGGTGTCCATGTGGAGGAGCATGAGGAGGAAGAGGAGGAAGAGGAGGAGGAAGGTTCTGGGTCTGACATGGGTGATGAGGAAGATGATGAGGAGACCTTGGATCAGGTGTGTTTTTGTTGTTGGTGATGTTTTGTGTACAATTATTGTGTGTATACATAACGCTGCATGTACACATGACTGTGTACACATACTACCTGCACGGACACACATGCAATACCACCCCACATCCACACACCACACATACACACAACCCACACTCCACACGCATCCCAATACACCCCAATACACCCCAATACACAGGAGGAGTATCTGTCCCGGTTCAACAAAAACTTTTACAAGGAGCAAAAGGAGGAATTGGCAGGGCTGGCTGAGGATGCTGAGGTGTCCCTGGAGGATCTTCTCAGGCAGTTTCCTGGATATACACCTGCTGGTATGTGTGTGTTTGGGGTGGGTGTGGGTGGGTGGTATGTGTGTGGGATACACACCTGTATGCACGCACACTCTATCATGACACACACCTACACATCTGCATGCGCACGCATTATCATGACACACACCTACACACCTGTATACACACACACACAGCACCTGCCCTGGGCCTGTCTTCTGCTGCTGGTGCAAGGGGGGGCTCCACTCGCAGACGCAGGGGCGGAGCACCAGTGACAGAAGAAACAAACGCACCAACAACAGCAGCAACAACAGCAGCAGCAACAGTAACAACAGCAGCAGCAGAGGCAACAGGAACAGCGCCGGCGGCAGGGCCCTCTGTGTTGAGGCAAAAAGTGAAGAAAACAGAGGGGAGCAGTGAACGACCAACCCCTGATGATATTGATGACGCCAGTCACGATGATAATGATGACGCGCATGAGGATGCAAACACACACCAAAAGCACAAGAACAACAAGAACAACCAGGACAGCAACAACAGGAGTGGAAAACAACACGATAATGATAATGATGATGGGAAACATGATAACAATGACACCCGCATCAAGGAAGCAGCAGCAGCAGCGTTGGATGCCCAACCCACAGGGGACACTCTAGACACAGCAGACGTGCATATTCAACCCCCATTTTTGCTCAAGGGGGATCTGAGGGAATATCAACTGATAGGTCTCAACTGGTTGGTGTCTTTGAACCAGAGACGCCTGAATGGGATACTGGCGGTGTGTGGGGGCATGTTTTTGTGGGGAGTGTGTGTGGGTGGGTGTGGGTGTGCATGTTTTTGGGGTGCGGGTGGATGTTTTGGGGGGTATGGGTGGATGTGTTTTGGGGGTATAGGTGGATGTTTTTGGGGGTGTGTATTTGCATGACTACATATTTGCATGTGTGGGTGTGTTTTTAGAGTGTGGGTGGGTGTGTATGTGGTTTGAAATGCTGCATGGCCATGCACTTGTGCACACCCGTCATCAAGCATACACACTCATATATCCTCACACATACTCACACATATACTCACACAACAGTACACACTCACACACACTCACATATCATCACACAGGATGAGATGGGTTTAGGTAAGACCATTCAGACAATAGCACTCCTTGCCTGGTTGGCTTGTGAATGGTATGATGTCTGTATTTGTGTATGATGTGTGTATTTGTGGTATGATGTGTGTTTTTGTGGTATGAGTTGTGTTTTTGTGTATGCATGTGCTGTACATGTGTGTCATTGTCACATGTATATCATCGTCACCCACCCCACCCCACCATACCCCGCACAAACAAACAAACGACCATATAATAATACATCCCCTGTATCTCCCCCCTGCTACAACACCAACACTCACACCCCACCCCACCATACCCCCCCACCCCACACCCACCACCCACACAGTGGCATATGGGGTCCCCACCTCGTAGTGGTCCCCACCAGTGTCATGCTCAACTGGGAAATGGAATTTAAGAAATGGTGTCCCGGCTTCAAACTCCTCACCTATTATGGCCCTGCGAAAGAACGCAAGGCCAAACGACAGGGGTGGTCAAAACCGAATGCATTTCATGTGTGTATTACGTCGTATACGTTGGTGTTGCAGGATGCCAAGATGTTTCGGAGGAAAAAGTGGCGCTACTTGATATTGGTGGGTGGTTTTGGGGTGGATGGTGTGGGGGGGGTGTTGGTAGTGGGTGGGGTGGGTGGTGGGGTGAGTGTATGGAGGTGGATATGTTATGGGGGTTTGTAGTGGGTGGCACGTGCAAGCAATGTACACACCTTCCCTCTCCTTTCTTCCCACACCTCCCTCTCCTTTCACACCTCCCCTCTCCTTTCACACCGCTCCTTACACCCAACCCCTCTCATTTCTCACCAGGATGAGGCACACATGATTAAGAATTGGAAGAGTCAACGGTGGCAAACACTTTTAAATTTTAACAGCAAACGACGATTATTGATCACTGGTGCGTGTCCTGTGATGGTGTGAGTGATGGGCGTGTGTGTATATTGTGATGTGTGTGTGTGTGTGTATTGTGACGTGCGCATATGTGTGTCCTGTGATTGGTTATTTGTATCATGCACACTGCACGTTGTACATTGTCGTACATGTACACTCACTCAACATGCTCCATATATCCATACCTCTGTTACACCCACACTCCCCCCACATGTCATGTCCGTCATACACCCCCCCCCACCCCCACCACATCACTCCCATTCATACAGGCACCCCACTACAAAACGACCTCATGGAGTTGTGGAGCCTCATGCACTTCCTCATGCCCCAAGTCTTTGCCAGCCATGACCAATTCAAAAACTGGTTCTCCAACCCATTGACCGGCATGGTGGAAGGTCAACAGGCGGTCAACAAAGACATCGTAGGGCGTCTCCATAGTGTATTACGGCCATTTTTGTTACGAAGACTCAAGGCTGATGTGGAAAAGCAATTGCCGCAAAAGCATGAGCATGTGATCATGTGTCGGTTATCACGACGGCAGCGGACGTTGTATGAGGATTACATGGCGAGTAGTGATGTGCAGGCAACAATGGCGTCTGGGAATTTTTTGGGGATGATCAACTGCCTGATGCAGCTACGCAAAGTATGTGGGTGTTTTCTGGGTGTTTTTTTTGTGTGTATGGTGTGTGTATGGTGTGTGGGTGGTGTGTGGGTGGTGTGTGGGTGGTGTGTGGGTGGTGTGGGGGTGGTGTGTGGGTGGTGTGGGGGTGGTGTGGGTGGTGTGTGTAGGTGGTGTGTGTGTATATATATCCCACACATTTTCACCCCCCTTTCCTTCCCAACTCCCCCCTGTCTTTTCAACACACCGGCTTCTTGTCCCCCCCTTCTTGTCCAACACACCCCCTTCTTGTCCCCCTTCCTCACAGGTGTGCAATCACCCTGATCTCTTTGAAGGACGTGCAATCATCGCTCCCTTTGATATGCAACCCATACCCCTGTGTGCCCCCTCTTGTGTACCCACTGCCCTGCACCCAGCACCACTAGCACCTGGTCGTGACTGGTGTTCACTTAAGGCACTGGAGCTGGTGCCTGCAGCATATGAAAGCATGACCAAGTGGCAGGTGTTGTGTATAGAGGTAGGGGTGTGGGTGTGGGGGGGGCGGTGGGGGGGAATATTGGGGTGTGTGTTTGGTTGTGTGTATTGGGGTGTGTAATGGGGTGTGTCATGGGGTGTGTCATGGGGTGTGTCATGGGGTGTGTCATTGGGGGGTGTAATTGGTATTGTCCATGACTACTTGAGATACATCGTAACACACGTGTATGACACTCATCTCCTTACTTTTCCCACACGCATTTCCTCTCCGTTCCCTCTCCCCCCACCTCACACACATTATACACACATACATCATACACACATACATCATACACACACACACGCACATCAACCACCCCCCCACACCCATCACACACACCCATCACCTACCCACGCACAGGACAACACCCCTCCCCCCGGCACCATGGAATCCCTCCCCTCTCCTTTCCTAGACGCACAAGATAACAGGGACCCCTATGGGTTGCATGCACTACAGAGGGCTTTGGGGTTTGTTCCTTCAAGAGCAGCAACAGCTGTACTTATGGAGCAGTGTGCGGTATGTGTGGGTACATGTATTTGTATGTGTACATGTGTGTACTTGCTGAACAGTATGTGGTATGTATATGTATGTGTATTTGTGTGGGAGTGTGTACGTGTGTACTTGTACATGTATGGGAGTGTGCATGCAACACAAACAACCATGCACACCATAAAAACATAGTTATCACAGCATGTAACTGCCACAACACACCCACAATACCATCACAATCCCCCCTCCATCACCCCCACAAGCACACACCCACCCACTTGGAAAACACCCCCCCACACACACACAGGCAGCACAAGCAGCTGCACTCGCCAAATACGCCACCACACGCACCACCCTTGCCCACCTCAACACCCGACGCATCACCCACCAACACCCCATATACGGATGGGACCTCATCCACACCCTCACATTCCCCCACCCCGTCGACCACGCAGCACAGCATGCACAGCGTGCCGGGGGGGTCTGGCAGGTCCCCTCTGCGTTGCTCGACATGGTCGTCAGCATGCAACAAAGAGCACAGCTGTGTGAGCCTGTGTTGTGTGCCTTTACTTGTGTGGTACCCAAGGCACGTGCCCCACCCCCCAAATTGGTGTGTGAGCGACCAGACGCAACGATGGTGCGCCAGGTGGCAGAGGCGTCCAGTGTGGCGTTGCGGTTTTGGCAGCAGCAGGGAGGGGTGTTGCATGTGCCGATGGTGCGGCAGCAGTTGTTTTTTCCTGATCGTCGGTTGATCCAATATGATTGTGGCAAGCTGCAGGTGTGTGGGGGGGTGATGTGCGGCGTGTGATGTGGGGGTGGTATGTGTTGCTGGGTTTCTTGTGCTTCTTGCTTCTATATACACACATATACAAGTACACACATGTACATACACATACCCTTATATACACCCAAATTCACACACAAACTACACACATTTCAATAACACACAATACAATGACACACACACACACACACACACACACACACACACACACACACACACACACACACAACGTCAACTCAATAACACACACAGACGCTCCACACAAACACTCACTCACACACAAACAACCTTCACACAGGAATTAGCAGCATTGTTAGCTCGGCTCAAAGCAGGCAACCACAAGGCATTGATATTCACACAAATGACTCGTATGCTTGATGTGCTCGAGGCGTTTTTGAATATACACAGCTATACATACCTGTACGTGTGTGTGGCGGTGGTGGTGGTGGAGGGGGTGGCGGTGGTGGTCCTGGTGGTGCTGGTGTGTGAAAATGTGTTTGATGCTACACCCCACACCCCCACAGGCGTCTTGATGGCAGCACCAAACCAGAACAGCGACAGATGCTCATGCAACGCTTCAACACGGATCCCAAGGTGTTTGTGTTTATCCTCTCCACACGCAGTGGTGGTGTGGGGATGAACCTAACAGGTGCTGATACTGTGATATTTTACGACTCCGACTGGAACCCCGCTATGGATGCACAGGTGTGCTTATGTTCATCTTTCTTTGTTTTGTATATATATATATATGTATGTATGCATATCCTTTTTTTTTCTTTCTTTGTTTTGTATATATATGTATATATGTATATAGATATCCTGTTTTCTTTCTCCTTTCTTTCTCTCTCTTTCTCTCTCTGTCTGTGTGGTGTTTGTGGTGGTGTTTGTGGTATGTGATCGTGTAGACGTACACACTTGACAAGCATAAACATATAAACACACCGAGGCACATACACACCACACACATGCACATGCACAACACACCAAAACAAACACATACACTCCCCCCCACATACACATACACTCCCCCCACCCTACACATGTGCTCCCCCCCACACACAAAAACAACACAGGCACAGGATCGTTGTCATCGTATAGGTCAGACACGTGAGGTGCACATATACAGACTGGTCACACAACACACCATAGAGGAGAATATACTACGCAAGAGTATGTGCTGCATTTGCATAGGGTGCTGTGTTTGATGTGGATAGGGTGTTTTGTGTTTGGTGGGGCGTGTGGTATCGGTGATGTAGTGTGGTGTGTAGTGGTATGTGTGTAGTGTGGTGTATATGCATGCGTTCATGTACATGCACAGTGACCTCCACCCACCCCTACACGCTCAAACCTTTTCCCACCTCACCCCCCCCCCCCTCCCCCACACACACAGGTGACCAAAAACGTCACCTCGATCACCTCGCAATCCAAAGTGGCGGCTTCACCACTGAATTCTTCGACCGCCTCTCTGCCGGGGGGGCCCTGGGAGGGGCCCTCGACTCCCTCACAGGCAACACCGCCAGCGGTATGACAACCACTACTGCACAAGATATTGCCAATGTCCGAGCTGCCATGGCACAGGCTGAGGATGAAAATGATGCTGCTGCTGCTGCTGCACTGGAACGTGAAACAGCAGCGGAGCTACAGGAATTTGCAGCGGATGGTGGTGCTGTGGGTGGTGGCGGCGATGGTGGGGATGGGGATGGGGAGGATGATGGGGATGATGATGGGGATGGGGATGGGAGTGGTGGGGGGACGCAGGGGGGGGATGCAACACCCAGTGGTGCTGCTACTGGTGGTGTTACTGCACTCCCACCACCAAATACCACCATGACCGTCACCGCCATGACCACCACCACCGCACCTGCAGCAGATGCAGCCGTAGCTGCCAGTGAAGATGCCGACCTTATGGCAGACGTGGTTCGCCAGGCAGGAGGCGATGCTGCCGACCTACAGCGGTTAGATGCTGCGTTGCGTCCCATAGAGCGCTATGCGGTGCGATTTCTGGTGGCCAATGGGGTGCTGCCTGAGGTGGACATGGTGGCAGTGGAGGCAATGTTGCAAGAGCAGCTGCAGGCTGAGGACATTGATGTGGATGCTATTGAAATGCTCGAACAGGAAGAGGAAGAAGAGGTGGGTACTCCCAGGGGATGTTTTTTTTTTGGGGGGGGGTGGAGGGATTTGTTGTTGTTGTTTTTTGGGAAGGGTGTGTGTGTGTGTGTGTGTGATGTTGATAATAGGACGTGCAAAAATACACACATGGTGGAGGTGTATACTATGTGCCAATGCATACTGCACACATCAAGGTGTTTACTATACATGCATTTTGTGCACACCACACACCCACACCAGTATAGTCTCTTCACCACCCCACCCACCAATCCCCCCCTGTCAAAAACGCAACACAGGATGATGATGAAATCGTGGTGGATGTTGACAACTACGACCCCACACAAGCCACTCAGGCCTACCAACACATGATACTCCAAGCACAACAAGCCGATATCGAACGACAGCGCCGCTGGGAGATTGCTATGCACCAAGCGGCAGTGCGTGAAGCCGCTGCAAGGGCAAAGGAGGAGCGAAAACGAAAGCGAATGGAAGAACAGGCAGCAGCCGAAGCAGCAGCAGCAGAAACAGCAGCAGCAGCAAGATATGTGGCTGAGGTGGCCAACCCGGGGGGAGTGGGGAGTGGGGGGGGGTATGCAGCGGGGACAGTGAGCGCGGTGACTACACGAGGGTGCGTATGGGTGGTGGGGGAGGGGGGGGGTGGTAGTGGTGGTGGTGGTGTGTGTGTAGGTAGTAGTGGTGGTGTAGGGATATGTGTGGCTGTGGTTTCTTGTTTGTGTGTGTTTGTGTCTATGGTGCCTATCATATATTACCCATCATACACGATGTGCATATATTGCTTGTATGTGTATTGCTTGTACACGTAGTATCCATGCACACCCACATCAACACAGGCGTCGTGTGCGTGTGCACTTTGATGATGAGGAGGAGGATCAAGGACGCTCCTCTGGTGCCACCACACCAGCTTTGGGGGGGGCCTTTGCTGTGCCCTCCTCGGCACAGCATGACGAATGGTTGCCTCACAAAGATGGTGGTATTGGAAGTGGTGGTGTACGCCACATAGGTGGGGGGGGGCTTGTACGTAGCACCATGCATCATGCACATGCGTCCTATGGATTGCCACGTGGTGGTGGGAGTGGTCTTGGTGTTGGTGGGAGTGGGAGTGGGTTGGGGGTGGTGTTGCCTGTTCGACCACCTGAACCTACTATACCATGGGAGGTATGTGGTTGGTGTGTTGCGTTGTGTGTGGGGGGTGGTGACATGTTGGTGGTATATTGTATGTACATATTGTATGTACATGTACGTCTGTGTATGTACATGTACTTCTGTGTGTGTATGGCTGAATGCATGTGTTGACCCCATTGCAACCCCACCCATACACACACAACCCCACAAACCCCTGCAAACACACACACAGACTACTGAAGACCAAGTACTCTGTGCTACAATACTCGCAGCTGTTGTACAACGCCTTCCCTCAACCACCCAGCACAACAACACCACACGCATCACACTGGAAGCATCTGTGTGGCAAACAGCAGCCGAGACACTTGCTCAGACAGCCAATACCACGCATGGCCTTGCGAGTATGCGTCGGCGTCATGCAAACGCATGCAAAAGTCGCTACATGCAGCTGTGGAGAGCGTGTTTGGCGGCACAGGGGGTGGCGAGTGCTGGGGAGGATCAGCGTGCGTTGTTGTTGGCGGTCAAAGCGAAAGTGGAACAGTTGACCGGGCCCGGGAGGCCATACGACCCACAGGTGTGTGGTGTGGATGGGTCGGGGGGGTGGTTGCTATGGGTGCATGGGTGTTGTTGATGCATTTTATAAACGGTAGACAGCATGAAATCACACTGGATCATAAACAGACACACACATACACATTGGGTAGCACAGACGACACACGTATATTCACCACTTCCCACCTCTTCCCACCACAGCGTATGACACATGCAATCTACCAGCTGTGTGGCCTACGCATACCAGCCACTGCACGCACTGCACTGGTGCACAGCGTGCACAGCATACAGCAGCAGGTGGGGTCCATGGGCCCAGTACGCATTGCCCAGGTGATGCAATTGCTAGGGAAAGTGGATGCTGCCATGCCCACCCATGAAGAGGCAACCACTATACTGCACTGGGTGGAGGCTGCAGTGAAAGATGGAGGCGCTGGAAAGGATGGTGGTGGTCAACATGATGGTCAACATGGTGGTGGTGGTCAAAGTGGTGATGGAAAGGGGGAAATGGGTGGTGGACAAGGTATCAAGCAGCAGGAGGAGGATGGTATAGAACATGGTGGGGGGGGGAATGATGGGGGAAAAGAGGTGGTTGGGGATGGACATGCTGGTCATGATGGTGGTGATGACAAAGGGGTACCACCAGGAGGATGCCGTGGTGGTGGTGATGGTGGGGGGTGGGGGGTGGGGGTGGGGGATGTTCCAGTGCAAACAGCCACAGCATCAGCAGCACACACAGCATCAGGGACACAGCATGCTGCTGTGCAACAACTGTTGGCACTTGTACAACAACACGCTGGTATGTTTGGAGTGTCATGTTTTTTGTATATGATGTTTTTGTGTATCAACACCACACATACAAGCCCATCATTACAACCACCCCCCATGATTCACAAACACAGATGCACAGCGTGCCTTACAAAACACCCAGCCCACCATCATCGCCCCCACCCCCACACGACAACCACCACCACCATCTGCATTGATGACGTATGACCAATTTGTACAGCAGGTGAGGGTGCAGTTCGGTTCAGCTGCGCAGCAGCTCACCCAGCAGGCACTGATGCAAATGTATGAAGCATATCGTGCACAGCATAGTGGCGGGTGATATGGTGGTGATGAAGGAGGGGTTGTATAAGGTTTACATAGTGGGAAGAGCATGTACATGAAGCAGTATATGTGATGGATACAGTGGTGCGGACCATAGAGCGAGCCTAGCTGAGATTTTGTGGGGAAAATTGACACAACAACCTCCTTGGACAATGGTGTGTCATCATAGAGAAGCGTATACCTAGGTACAAACGAATCCAAAAACAGGGTGGTGTGTGTTTCATCCCTTGTAAGTGATTTTGATCATCTCATTCAATCAAACCGACTTTTTGTTGTGTGATGTTGTTAACTTGAGTATGGGAGTGTGTGTGTGAAAGCCGCCCCCGCTTGGCAAAAATAATTCAATAGCTGAAACTTGTTCCTGCACACCACTATCGAATAACGCATTTTCGTGTCGGATAGCACACCACGTCCACGTGCACAGACACCACACATCAAACCACATCTACACGTCCTGCAGGACGATCACGATGCTCCGTTCTCCATCTCTCTCAACCATCCACGCCACAGCCTACCAATCTCAACGACACAAGCACACCACGCCCATGCATCGACGCTGGCATATCGTCCTAATCCTGTTTACGTTTTGGCTTTTTGGTGGCACCTCATTCCTCTCGCCACTCGCCCGCCGTGTGCTTTCAACCACTACCCCACAGCAGCTTACACACCCCATTGGACTGCAGGAGTTGCATGAGCTGCACTTGAAAGCAGTCATGGCCAACACCACGTTGGACTACGACGTGCTTGCGTCTGTGGTGCACGAGTTTTTTCAGTCTATCAACGACCCTGCACTGGAGCTGCATTTCAAGCGATTTTTGCAAGCAAAGGCACAAAAGTGTGTTGTTTGGGTGGGGGGGTTGTTTGGAGGGGTTGTTTTTGTGGGCAAGGGGTGTTTGTATGGGCAAGGGCTGCAGTGCACTGTTGACAGCACTGAAACAGCACACAATAAGTGGTTTCCATATACCAATAAAAATACACGCAACAGGGGTCACCCCACACTTGAATGGGGGTTGGATTGGCTCAACACGCTGTTGCGGGTGTTGCTGCCTGTGTTTGTGTTGTCCATTGCGTGGCGACCCCGGCCACCTGCACATACAACCGCAGCCGTGCCGACCACAGTTGTGCAGCCACACAAAGTACGGACCAAGCGGGAAGCATACGTGGTGGAGGGGGCTTCAGGATCGGTGCTGGCAGACAAGACCGGTGCAGTGTTGTGGGGTGGGGGATCAATGTGATGTGCGCTCCTGGCGGATACTTTTGGTATGTGGTTAAAATAATTCTATGAGAGTGTATATGTGTGTGTGTGATGCTACTATCTTGATCATCATCACGACCTCACACAATAGCAACCACCATCACAAACCAAACCATCATCATCGGTCATCATTGCCCCATATCCTTGTCGCTAGCTTGTACATTGCATAAAATGAAACCCGCATTCGTCATCGCAATAGCGTGTGGTGTTTTCTATGCGCTGGGGTTGAAGCCCGCCTTTTTGTTTCAGTGCACTTGGCTGATGGGAGGAAAGCACCAAACCCAACAGCACAAACTTGTTTCAGCACTGTACAATGTCAGCACAGACGTGCACATGGTATGTGGAGGTGTACGTGTAGGAAAACACAGTGGCTACACGCTTGTCAATCCGCACTGATCACACACCATTGCCCAGTTGAGCCGAGTGCTGCAGGAGTTTGTCCAGGCAAACCCAGATCTCCAGCAGATGCATTTAGAGGACAGGCTTGTCACATACTTGGAGACGAAGGCCACACGGTATGGATTTGGACACACGTGGAGTTGGAGACACACACACACACACACACACACACACACACACACACACACACGGGGATGCCCAACCTATACAACAGGAGCTTTCGACGATTGGAGTGGTTACTTGATTGGCTAGTGACAGTGCAATGGGTTGCACTGCCTGCATGGGTGTTCACTGTGTTGTCCAAGACAATGCAGCAGCGTAGCCACACACATGTGGAGCACGATGATAGTTATCGTCAAAAGGCTGACATGGTGCACACACAGCATCGTGCCAAGGTGTTGCACAAGCACGGCAAATGGCTGGAAGATGCACAGCAGCAATATGCAGGGGGTGTAGACGATGAGCTTATCAAGAGCATACGTAGGCACCCTGTAGCACTGTGAGAAATGGCGAGGGATGTTGTTGTGCCTTGTACCACGAGTGTATTTGACGAGCGTGTTGCTTTCTGGTGACGTTGTATGTTGATGTGTGTGTTTCGTGATGGTGTATTGTGTATTATATTTGTAAAGAGATGTGGAATACCAATTGTTGTTACAGATGGTCATGATGATTAATAATTAAAACACAAATGCAATCAAGTACAGCAAGCATTAGACACAGCAGCAGGGCACGTGGCATGCGTGGCATGGTGCACAGCATGGCAAGCAGAAGCAGCACAGCATGCCGCACAGGGCGCCACCGAAAAAGCTCCCTGTTTTGCCACCACGTTTCTGCTTGATGACCACGGTCTGTTGCTGGGGTGGTGCAGCGTCAGGTTGTTGCATTCCATCCACAGGAGCTGCTTTATTGGGTGTTGTTGGCTCCCCATAATTGGGTGTGGGCTCCCCATAGTTGGGTACTGGTGTGCCATACGCAGTGGTGGTGTTATAGTCGTAGCCGGTGCGCTGGGTTGCAGTCATTTTTGAGTGGTGGGTTGTGGTGGGTGTGGTTCAGGTGCTTTGTGTGTGTTGTGCTGTGGTTGCTGGTTGTGGATTTGATGATGGTGGTTGTGGTAATGGATAATACCAAGTATATAAATGTCCTTTCCCAACTACTTGCCCAGCTGCTCCACAGCAACAGGCACACTTGCAACATGTTGTGTCTGGTTTTCCTGGGTCATTGCGCGCGTACTGGGCAAGCATTGGTCATACAAGGTCATCAAACGAGGCAGGATGTACATGGTGCGTTTGTCGGTGATCGGCGGCATGGGCATTGGATCTTTTGCGTACGGAAGAATCAGGGACGCAATTATGAATTCAATGACCTCACATTTGTTTAGCACTCTGAGTTATATGATTAGGATACCGAGGAATAATGAGGGTTTCTACAAGATTGAACACACTGGGATGCACAACAGATGGCAACAGATGGCTGGCTGCAACTATACACATTGCATTACAGAGTATTCATCATGCTGTGTTCACTTTCATGTACTGTCCACCATGAAGCCACTGTATACAGCAACAACACCATGCGCGAAACAGGAAGGTGGACCCTGCCATGCGCAGTACACAGTGTGTGCTGATACATTTGTTATTGTGCAAATCATTATTGTTCATCATGTTACATATTGTAGCAGATAGACTGCAGTTGTCAAATTATAACCCAATACATAAAGAATAATGAGAGTACACACAGAAGAACATCTACAAACAGCAGGCGTGGCAGTGGTGGCAGCATGGCAAGCAGAAGCAGCACAATGCTGCACACATGGCACCCAAGCAACAACCTTCAGCAGCACCAGAGCGCTTTTGCTTGACTACATACGTTTGTTGCTGGGGGGGAGCGGCATAGCCATAGTTGGGCATGGGCTGACCGTATGCGGGATACCCGGTACGCTTGTACGACATATTGTTGGTAAGTGTTGGTGGTTGGGTGTGTTGTTGAGGTTGTTGGTTGCTGGCTTGATTGCTTTGTTGCTTGCTTGATATGAAAAATGACTGTTTCAGGCGTATTAAATAACATACAAGCTGTGGCCTCTGGCATCTTGCAGCAGCTGGTGGGTGGCTTCCCCTACAACTTTGCAACACGGACTCCGCCCTGCTTCGGCGGGATACAAGCCCGGCGTTGTGTATACCTGTTTCTGTACAATACTGCGCCCTGGTTCGTTCTTGTACGGCTGGTTTTGTGCATCTGACGTTTCCCGTGGCATTGGACATCAGTCACTTGTGCGCATACAAAGTGTTGATATGCTAATTACATGCTGATAACGTTGTATGAGGTGATGCAAGAGTCAATCAGAACAACGAATGGGGAGTACAGGAGGTCAAGCAGTGTACACCATTGCTCCAGGTTGATCAGGCGCAACAACAAAGTCCACCATCACCAAGTTTTGTTAGAATGGCACTAAGCAGCACAAGAGACTACCCAGGCACTAGCCACATAAACACCCTTTTACCAAGTCATCCTCCATGTTGTTGTAAATCACAGTGGTGGTAGGGCGTTGTACAATGTGCTGTTTGGTGGCAGTATCAGTGCAGGTCATGAGGGCACGCTGAAGCAACCAACATGACAGAATGTACACAGCATATACAAGTGTTGTGGTGCATATTGTTACATGGGTTGGATACAAACGAATGAGCAATGTGTCTGATGATGATAACAACAAAATTATCGGCAAGGACAGCAACAGCAAAAGCAGCAAGCAAGAAGGGCTCCAAGACAACAACCTTCAGCTGCACCACTGGAACCCGAATCTTGCACAACAACAGTTGGTTGTGGCCCATATGCAGGCTGTGCATACCCTGTGGGCTGACCATACGGGTAGTCATAACCATAACCTGTGGTTTTGATAGGGAATGTGGAAGGATGTTCTGTCAAAGGGGATATGACGACGCATTGTTCTACACACATACCTTGGCGCTGGTACATGATTGAGGTTGGTTTTGTGTTGATCGACTTACGAAGATGGGATGCGGAGCCTCAAAAACTTGCGGAAAAGTATTTGATTGTGGTTGTTTTCAGATGATGGCGATGGTAATGATTATAATAAAGGAATTACACCAAATTCTTTTATAAACAACCAAAAAACCAGCACTGCCTCTGGCAGTTTCTCGTCAGTGCCACCCCCCGCTTCTTTGACACAGGGTCACCTCACCACCTTGCCTTCCAGAATATAACGCTGCACCACCTTCTCCACAGTGTCTACAATGGCTTGTGTCTGTGACTCCACCTCTATATTGACGAGATCACCCTCCTTTTTGTCTCCGAGCACAGTCACGCGGAGGGTTTCTGGAATCAAATACACACTGAACCAGTCGGCACCCACTTCCCCCACTGTCAAGCTGCATCCATCGACCGCCACAAACCCTTTTTCCAAAATGTACTTTGTCCATGGTGCTGGCACTGCAAACTGCAATCGGCGGTTGTCATCTGTTTGTTGAATGTTGCTGATTGCTGCAGTGCAGTGCACATGGCCCGACACAGTGTGGCCGCCAATTTCATCCCCCATCTTTGCAGACCTGTTTGAGGTGTTGTTGTGCAGTAGTTGTTGGTCAGTGGTGTGGACTTGACATTACATGACCCACCGTTCATAGTTGACACTGCTGCCCTCACGCAGGTCCCCCAAGTTGGTTCGCCGCAATGTCTCTTCAATCACGTCAAACTGACATTCATCACCCTGTGCCTCTACTACAGTCAGGCATGTGCCGTTGATGGCCACGCTGGCGCCAATCTTGATGCCCTCCATTGTCCCTTGGGGAAAGCTGATTCGGATGCTGGAGAATGCATCTTTCTGCTGCAGCTGGACCAGTGTGCCCTTGCCTTGTACAATGCCTGTTGTTTTCCCCAGGGTTTGCTGTGAGTGCAGTGTGTTGTGACGGGGTCGGTGTCAAACACAGGTAGCCTGCACACCTGTAAAGAGCGCTGTTGGACTGCAGCGTGTGAAATTGCACGTGTGTCGTTTTGCTATTGTGATTGATAATGATCTGCTGTATTTATTGCCATCCAAAGAACGCTGATATCGACCACCAAGTTGCCGACGAGTCACCGCATGTGAACATGGTGGTGCACGAGCATGTGCGTATGACATTGGCTTGTGTGGCATTGTTTGCTGCATTGTTTGCTGCATTGTTTGCTGCAGTGACTCTCAATTGTAGTAGTCTGTTTATTATATGTCATTCTACATATATATTCACATCCATCATTAGGTGGTTTATCTTGCATAATGTGGTGATAGTATGCATAGAAGTATAATTGCAATACCTAGCATTACATCATCGTAATTCCCCACCACTATGATCTGACATGATCACATGATGCCCGCCCAACCACCCCCCAAACCACCTGCATTTGCAGGACACACTGCGGAATCGATCCACATCATAAAATACGGCGATGAAGCAGATTTTGAGATCCTGCGAGGCGTGCCTGGAGTGGTGCTGGAACCAATGCCATGGTCGCTCGCCAAGAGCCTGGTTGATGAGCACACTGAGGAAAGCCTTGGCAAGCTTGGCAGACACCCACTACAACTAAGAACCTACATGGCGTTTCGTGACAAGGTGATACAACACGTGTTGTGATGTACAGGATGAGCGCATACACACGCAAACACAACTTGCACAATTTCTTGTGTAAAACACTCTACGCAAGTTGCTGGAAGAGTGGGCAGGGGTGGATCACTATGTACGTCACAAGGTGTATGGATTTCCAACACAACCCAACGACGGTATGCGTTATTAGTAGTACACATGTTGTACTCATGTTGCACAATGCCACATCCACCCCACATCTATGTACACACACAGACGGCAAATTGACAACACCCATCCCACAACCATTGCCTGACAAAATTGTATTTCGCCCCAACGTATGTGGTTGTTTGCATTGAGAAATATATGTACATGCACGTTGGCATAAATGTATATCAACGACGTTGTGTGTCTGCACCACTGTGTGTCCCACAAACACAGGATTTCCCCTATTATTTCGAATCCGGTATCGAACATTTCAACTTATGGTCAACACACCCGTTGACCAGAGAGCAGGTGGAACACCATATAGCGCAACACGCACCGCATGACAAGGAATGGATGATGTTTGAAAACCCACCAGCACTCATGTCCATCCCCTCGGTATGCCTGGTGGACAAGGGGTATTGAGCTTGCAGTGTGCACTGTCCGGGGTTGTGCACTGTCAGCAGGCATTGTGTTTGCTTTACACGCACCTCCTTGTGCATGCACACAGATGTGGCATGTGCATATTCTCACAAGGGCCAAGGGGTGATCACTCGGACCTGGTTTTTGGTGCAAGTTTTTGGTACATACAAAATCTACAGCTGGCCATAATTCACGCACAACACCCAACATATGTCCAACGCCCATCAACAATGATTACAGTCCTGCAGTCGTTGCTCTTTTGCTTACAGCACGCACAGATCTCGTCGCTACGGGCTATTCTTCATGTATCCCAAACAACCAGGGGTGTCATCGCAAACCCCACCACGTTTGCAGAACTCAGGGTGGGTGTGGAAAATGGGGGGCGGTGCACAGTGCCTGCGTCACCATCATCTGTTTTCAATTCCTTTACCACAGAGCCTCGCTCGTGCAACCGCAGCAGCAGACAGCAGCAAATCTAGCAACAGCAATTGAGCAGCAATTGGCTGCGCATCTGGCAGCATCACAACAAGAGGTGGTGAGTCACTGTGTGGGTGACGTGCATTGTGCATGAACTTGAACACACGCTTTTCCCACCACACAGAAGGCAGCAACACAAACTGCGCAACCCTCTGCTAGTCATCCAGCCCCCAGCACTGATGTGCAGGACACTCAAGCCCAACTCTCACACACATGGAGCGAATTGGAGCAAACCGTCTGGAGCATGGAGAGTGCTGTGAAAGAGCTTGACTCGACACCACCAGGTGCAAAACAACGCGAGGTATGGTGTGTGGGTTTCCATCGTAGGAGAGGGATGGACGCACTGTGATGGGAGTCAGGTGTAGGTACCTATATAAAGCACACACACACACACACATACCCCACATATGTTCAACATCTGTTGCTCACTCCCAATACAGTTGGCAGCATCTGTTGTAAAACAGGGATTCATGGTACAACAACTGTCAAAGGAAGCAGGAGCTCTGTCTGCACAGATCCTCCAATCACGAACCGATGCCCTTCGCAAGCAGCACATGGAGCAACAACTGCAAGAGCAACAGCAAAAGCAGGAGCATCACAAGCAACAAGAGCAAATGGTGGCCAAGGCTGCAGCAGCAGTGGCGGCAACAGCTGCAGCACAGCAGCAGCGAAGTGCAGTGTCGCAGCAGGTACTGATACCTCCAGCGCTGTTGAATGCGCTCAATCCAGGTGAGATTGGTGCTGTGGGTATTGGTGTGGGAGACTGATAGGTCTGATCCGGTAGGGTAGTTCATCACCATCATCAAGCCATCACTACCAACACATCCCCCCATGCACACCATCCCACCCCCATGCACACCATTCCACCCTCCCCCCAACACACGCACAGCCGTGATTGCTGCAGCAGCACAACAAGCACCTGCTGCTGCTGCCTTGTTACTGCAGCAACTGCAGGAACAGCAACGTCAGCAACAACAGCATCAACAGCATGCGGCATTGGCGACGGTGCTGGCAGCAAGTAGTGGAAATAGTGCATTGCAAGCAGAGCTGTTACGGTTGCTGCAGCAGCAGCGAAGAGGGTAGTAGATTTGCAGGGTTCATGATATAGCCTAATGTGTGTTTTGACGCACTTTTTTCTTTGTGGTGGTGGTTTGCGCGGCGGTTTTGCATGTGATTGACATTTATCATGGTTTTCCAACTGTTGTACCATTAAAACATATATTGTGTTACTGCAACCCCCAGCAAAATGTGCTGAGAGCAAAACAACCAGAGCATGACCAAAATCACACCACAAAACTGCAGCAAAAAACAATGGCGTGCACACTGAAAATGTGTGCACACCATCAACTGCAGCAAAAAGCACATCATCATCAATGATGGTCACTTTATGATCCGTACAACAACAACAAAAAAGGCCCACGAGCATCATCCCATCAAGCCATCACCATCACGCCCAAATCGCCAACAACGACATGGCGAAAAACCCAATCATCAAGGCACTGAGCTTTTGCAACCAGTACCCTTCGTGTTGCAGTTCCTTGGGTATCACCTCCATGGCTGCCACGTACAAAAACGTCCCTGCCGCTAATGCCGAGATGGATGCAGTCCCATCCCCCGATGCCACCTCAGACACCAAGTAACCCAGAAAAATACCAATGGGTGTGGAAAACACAAAGGACAACACGACTGCCCAATAGCGTTTGGGGGTGGTACGAGCATCGACAAGGCTTGATCCCAGTGCATATGCTGCCAATCCCTTGTGGGCGATGATGGCAATGAAAATGTGCAGCGAATCAGAAACCTTGTGCACTGCACCCATTGCTGCTCCCTGTGTAGTGGGGGAGTATGAGGTTGCGTGTGAGAATATCTATTTGTAGCTATGAGAATATACATTTGTGTTGTAGGTAGTAGCACAGACACTTGTCCACACATTTTGAAATTCTTTCCATCACACAGCTATGCCACAATCAACAGTTCATCACATAAACGTACACCATCATCACATACATGTACACCAATATCACCATCATCATCCTTCACACCTACCTCCAAGAGTGAGTGAAAGCACAATGCAATGCCCAACAGCACTGCTGTGATGAATGACACAGCACTTGCTTGTTCATTTACGACTGCTTGTTGCTCAAACTGCAACAGGTTGGTGAGGGATGACACCAATGGGCGTTCCTCATCATCGTCGTCATCATCATCGTAATCTGTTTTTTGAGCGGGCGGGTGTGGTACATGGTTATTCTTCGTGTATGCTCATCAACTATTGAAGTTTTGAAAAGGTTGAAAATGTTGCAAAGGACATGTGATCAAGCAACACAAACAACACATACACCCACATGCTACACATGATCTCACATCCACAACACACACAAAAACACGCACCTTCTAATCGAGCATTGGCATACCCCTCTCCACCCACAGCACGACCACTTAGCGTGCGTGATTTGGCTGCACTGATGCCCACTGTAGATGCAGTGGTGGTGCCAACCACTGGTGCGGAATCCCCATCAAAGGGATCTGGTTCATCCCCCTTGGGCGTTTTTGGTGAAACACCATTGGTGTGTGGTGGAAGGGCTGCAAGTTCACATGATGCTGCAGAGGTGCCGTTTGTTGTACCTGGTGGGTTTTTAAGGTGTGAGGGTGTGAGGGTGTGCAACGATGCCATGCGATGTAGATGCTTACGTGTGTGTAATTGTCAATAAGAAACATCTCATTATCATCATCATCACACGACACACCACATCACACACACCACATCACACACACCACCTGTGGAGATGGCGACCTGCGCCAATGGTACCGCCGGCCCCCCATGACAGTCATGCCCCCCTCCCTGCTTCCCCGAAAGGTGATGTGCTACATTATCTGCAAACAAGGTGAGCAGGAAACCCAATGCACATAGAAATGGTGCAAGTGGAAAGTGGCCCTCAGAGTGTAGACGACGTTCAGCATCTGCGAGCAAGTGACAAAAACCAGCCGATACCATCACTGTTGTGTGGGGGTGTATCAATACGTGTGTATGGTGGTGTGTGGGAAGATGATGTGTGTGGGAAGATGGTGTGTGGGAAGATGATGTGTGATTAACAAACGAAAAAATGGCAATGGTCTCTTCACCACCTACCACCAGCAGAAAACATGTTGCCCACTGAATATGCCATGCTGCGTTGCCCAATTTTGCCTGCTGTGCCACCTGATATCCATACTGGTGCGTATGCCCCGATGGCAGCAGTGGCTGCGAGAAGTATGGCGGCGATGACATCAAACAACAGGCGCTGATCCACCATCACGGGCACTGCTGCAACGGTAGAGGACACCACCCCTGAATCTCCAACAACACCTGTGTGTGGGATGGCTCCAGTGTGCACATACACACACACAGGCGCAGACCACCTCTCACACCACCTCTCTCTTACCTGCGAGACACCGCCAATCAGCCCTCCTGGTGACAGAACAACCTGTCAATCTAGATCTACTATGTGCAACTAGTAGTGTTCTTTTGGCAACAACGTTAGGTGCTCGCCACACGTGTGCAGGAACGGAGCATTGGATATTTGTAAAAATGCTGCCCCGAGAGATACGCGTAGCTGTCACCCTATGCACACCAAGACGTCGTAATACGTAGCACTGACGTGGGAGCATGGGTGGGCAAGCAACCCCAACGTTGCTGCAGCATCATAGTCTACTGGTGTTGCTACTATGGTCTCTCATAGTGCTATGCTGCATTGTTGTGTGCACATACAATGGCCATTGATACATATATTAAACTGCAACATAAATGACTCGACAAAAGAAGACAACAAAATCACTTGCCAGTCGCTGCCAAGCTTTCATCCATGCTGTCTGTGGGGGACACACCCTCCAAGCTGCGCCTTGGTGTGTCCTTGATCAAGTTGCTTTCTTCGTTGGGAACCACCACAAGCAGTGACTCGCCATCCTCTGAGGTGCGCCCCTTGCCGTTGCCAGAACCCCCACCACGCTTTTTCGTGGTGCCTTGGGGATCCAGCAGCTGCGCGCTTTCGTCGTCAACAAACCTCTGCAGTTGTGGGGTTGTGGGGTTGTGGATTACTGTTGTGGTGAGTGCACACAGTGCATGTTGTGCACACCTTCCAAAACACACACACACACTCCAAAAACACACACACACACTCCACATACCTCGGAGCTTGTATTGCTGCCAGTCTCTGCGTCAACTTGTGACCCATCATCATCATCCTCACCATCACTCTTGGCAGGAATCAACAAACTCGCGCCCACACCAGTACCCAGCAGCCCCCCCACCACCAGCAATGCCGCCCATGTGGGGATCAATCCTTCTGCAAAGTAATCAATCACCATCTTGAAGCCTATAAAGCCAAGCACAAGTGCCACTGCCTTGTCCAAAAAGCGCAACTGCTCCATAAACACGGCAATGAAAGAGTAAAAGGCTCGGAGGGAGATGATGGCGAATATGTTGGACGTGTAGACGATGAATGGATTAAGGGTGATGCCAAACACCTGTTTGGTTTGTTGTTTAGAGGAGTGGGTGTTTACAACATGCATTTTCCTGCTCATTCTCATTCAAGCACTACCATGCTTGTACACAAACCTCATACATCCAGGATCATGTCCTGACCACCATGCACATCATCCACCACATCATCATGCACCCACACCATACCGCAGGGATGGAGTCGACAGCAAATATGACATCACTCAGCTCAATCACAGCCAATACCAGCACCAGTGGTGTAAACACACGCACCCCATCAACTTGTGTCAGGAAATTGGTGCCATCATATCGATCAGACACCTTGATGACACGCCTGTGGGTTTTGGTGTACGAATGTGTGTGATTGTGTACATGTGTTTGTAATTGTGTACATGCACGTCAAGGTGTCACGGTGGTTGTGTACAGTGGGTACAAGAGAGTGGGTATGACTATGATCAAGATGACATGCCCACCCATGAACAAACCATACACCCAAACAAATCGTACACCCACACATACACCCACACATACACCCACACACACAACAAACAAGCCAGTACCTGCATAGTTTTACAATAGTGTTGTCAGACAAGTCATCATCCTCATCATCATCCGCCCCCTTTAACAACTTGTATGACGAAAACAACAAAATGCCTGCAAATATCAGCAGGAGGGGTTCAAACACCTGAATGAGCTCCACACCCAGCACAATCATGACAAGGCGCAGTACTGCTGCAGTGAGGATTCCCCAAAACAACACAGTGCGTTGAGAGTCGACCGGGGTCCTGATGGGGGGGGAGATTGGTATGTGATTGGCATGTGATTGGTGTGTGCTGGGGTGTGTGATTGGTGTGTGATTGGTGTGTGGTTTTTCTGAGATTGTTGTGTGGTTTTTCTTTGATTGTTGTGCCACAACCCCCCGTGGATAAACATACTTGAAGTACTTGAACACAAGAATAAACACGAACAGGTTGTCTATGGAAAGTGATTGCTCCAGCAAGTAGCCTGCGAAAAACTCCTGCCCAGCAACAGGTCCCATCACCAACCATACACCAATGCCAAAGAGGACCGCCGCGCCAACATAGGCTGCAGCAGTCTCCAATGCACGCTCTGCCATGACTGCAGTGTCCTGTGTTGAGAGTGTAAGGGTGGAGGACACCAACACACACAATTGTGCATTACAAACAACAAATGCACTCATCATCGTCACGCGGATCCCGCCCCCCCTCAAAAAATAACAACACACCTCTTCAAAGATCAGCGCATCAATTGCTGGATCGTCGTCTACACTCTGCAGGACAAAGGGGTCCTGGCTGTCAGCAGGCTGCTTGGCACGTGCAGATACAGACCGGTGCAATGGCGCCGGGTGTTGTTGTGGTGGGGAAACTAGGTGGGCAAGCTGATGGGAAAAGCCTGAGCGACGGTGTTGTATTCGACTGGAGCAGCCAATCAATTTGCTACGGGCTGCTGGACAAGGGCGCGAGCAGCACACAACAGCATCGGTTTGGCATGGTGAGTGTGTTTGGCCGACTCCACGCCCCCCAACATTCATTGAGGGGTTGTACGCATGCAAAAGGGTAGTGGCCACAAAACAGTGGGGAGCTTGTGTACAGTACTGGATGGGTACAGTTGTACACAGGATGCGATCCCCAGAGATGGATCGGGGTGTTTGCTTGGAGTGTGGTAGTTTTTTGTGTATTTGTTGCTTATTGTATGCTTGTCAAGAGATGGGACGCGTGGGGAATCAATTTGTGCATGGAACAAAAGTGCACAAGTGGGCTGGTGGTGGACACAACGAGTGTGGTGGGGGTTGTGATGGTGATGGTGGGGGGGGTGGGGGGGAGAGGTACGTGTGTGGACATACATGCGACAGAACAGGAGAGTACACAATACGACGCCAACGACAAGGCCTCAAGAAGAACAGGGAGGCGTCGACAGCTGGTGCCCCTGTAGCTTTGCTTAATTGTGCACATAGGCATGGCACATCGGCATATGTCTGGGCACACACATACACACATACATACACACATACACACAAACATACACACAAACAAACATTGAACCATCACCACAAACTCGAAACACCGCAGCCAGGGACAAACAAGGTTTTTTAAGGCCAATTGATTGGTTCGACCGCAACAGGTCATTGCAACCATGGAGATTGAGCAAACGACGCCTCCCGCGTCCCGCATGAGCTTCTCGTCATGGGTGGAATGTACGAGGGTGTTTCTGCATGTTCTGGATAAGATATACGTGATAGTGACCTCCGATGTCCCAAGCCCTGATGTGTGTTTTGACACATACCTAGTTATAGACCTAGTGTATCTTACTGCTGCACTTGATGACACCTGGTGGCAATGCATCGAGCTGCATCCACAAGTTGTCTGTTGCAAACCCTTCATCTGCGTCATTACCCTCACATTGCACATTACCCTCACACACACCCTGTCACTCACCACACATTCCTCTCACCACCCCACCATCACCACCCCACCACCACCCCACACAGCATTGAAAAACCTTCCACACCTTGTGAAAACACGTACATTCTCCGTTGCCACCAAAGAATCCCTCATGGCCAAAGCCGACAAGACAGGCAATCTCAAACGTGTGTTGGGTCCATTTGACGTCATCATGGTGGGTGTGGGCATCATCTTGGGGTCCGGTATCTATGTGGTGACTGGTGAAGTTGCACAGAGTACGACGGGGCCGGCGGTGGTGTTGTCCTATGTGCTGGCGGGTATATCTGCGATGCTGTCAGGGTTGTGTTATGCAGAGTTGGCTGTTGACTTACCTATAGCTGGGGGGTCGTATGCATATGTGCTAACCATCTTTGGCGAATTGATGGCATGGTGCGTGTTTTGGGGGGGTATGGGGGGTGTTTTGGGGGGGGCCTATGGTGTATGTGTGAAGGTGAAAAGGTGAAAAGGTGTTGTTGTTGTTGTTGTTGTTGTCTCTCTCTGTCATTTCCTTGTTGTCATGTGTGCATGTGTTGTTATGTGTGCACAAGGTGTTTTCCAACACCACCCTCCACACCACCACCACCACCCTCCCCTTTCCCCCCACCCCCACCCACACAGGTTTACAGCGGGTATGATGATTTTCCAATACATACTCGCCAATGCTGGTGTTGCTCGTGGGTTTTCGGGGTACTTTGCCAACCTGTGTGGACAGGCTACCGATTTCTTCATAGTAGCGGGGTACATAGACTTTTTGGCTTTTGGGTTGGTGCTTGCATGTACAGTGTTGCTGGTGATTGGCACAAAAGAGTCTGCCTGGTTCAATAATGGTGCGTTGATTTGGAGTGGGGTGGGGTGGGTGAAATGGAGTGGGGTGGTGTGGGGTGTGATGGTGTGGAGTGGTGTTTATGGGATGTGTTACACATGCACCTCAAACGCCAATATGCACCACCTGCACGCGCACATGTTGACCAAAACCTACACACACATGTTGACCAACCTACACACACATGTTGACCAACCTACACGCACATGTTGACCAAAACCTACACACACATGTTGACCAACCTACACGCACATGTTGACCAAAACCTACACACACATGTTGACCAACCTACACGCACATGTTGACCAAAACCTACACACAGTGTGCAATATCATCGCCCTGGTTGCTGTGGTGTTTGTCATCATCACCGGATTCATTGTACGTGTGTATGTGTTGATTGTACGCATGCTATGCTTGTTTTGCATGCATGTGTGTATGTTTGCATGTGTGTATGTGTGTATGTATGCATGTGTGTATGTATGCATGTGTGTATGTTTGCATGTGTATGTATGCACAATGTACACACTGTACATGCTATTTTATGTGCATCATTCTGTACAGCGTATTCATGTGTATTGTATTCATGTGCATTTCTTTATTCCACTGAAAAGCTGTACAAGTCCATGCATATACACAATACCCCAACCCACCCCATCACCACCCCCATCACAACAGCATGCCGACCCGGCCAACCTCTCCCCCTTTTTCGGTGATTACGGCTGGCGAGGCGTCTTCAACGGTGCCGCCATCGTCTTCTTCTCCTACATCGGCTTTGATGCAATATGCAACACAGCAGAGGAGGTGAAAAACCCCAAACGGGACCTCCCACTCGGTCTCATAGGGTCCCTCTCCACCGTCACGGTGTTGTATGTCCTGGCAGCGCTGGTGATTGTGATGATGGTGCCGTATGCGGATATCGATGGGTCCGCTGCGTTTTCAGCTGCATTTGTGACGGTGGGGGCCAAGTGGGCGTCGTTCATTGTGGCGGCGGGGGCGTGTGTGGGCATCGTCACGGGTGTGCTGGTACGGGGAGGTGGTGGTGGTGGTGGTGGTGTGATTGTGTGTGCGTGTATTGTGTTTTGTTGTGTATTGCACTTGACCATGCATCTCAAACAAACACAGTGTTTCCTTTGCATACATATGAATACATACACACACAAAGGAAAGAAAAATAACATACACATATACACAAACACAAACACACAAACACCCACAAACACACCTACATCAGATTGGGTGCATGACAGTACCTGTACACAAAAAAAGGGGGTGGAAATACACATACACATACACAAACACACATACACACATACACACACACACCACAGATTGGGTGCATGACGGTGCCTCGTCTTGTTGCAGCAGCAGCACGTGAGGGGTTGCTTCCTAGTGTGTTTGCCAAGGTGCATTCCCGCTTTGGCACACCATGGGTTGCTACCTTGTTTACTGGGGGTGTTACAGGTGTGTATGATGTGGTGCGTGGGATATGATGTGGTGGGATATGATGTGGTGCATGGACTATGATCAACATGGGTAGCTACTTTGCATACGTTACCACTGGATCATCCCTTTCTCTCTCTACCAACTATCTACCCCCCCACCCACCCCCACCACATCCCCCCACCCCCCACCACCACAACACACACACAGCTATCCTTGCCCTCTTCACCTCCCTGGGTGTGTTGCTTGACCTCACTTCCATCTGTGTGTTGACTGTATACGCCGTCATTGGTGCTGGTGTCTTGTGGCGACGCTACTTCAAGGAGGGCGTGACTACTGGAAAACAAGCAACACTCTTTGTTGCGCACTTTGTTGCAATTATCACCGTGTCTATATGTACGTAGAGGGGTGTGTTTTGCTGTTGTTATTACTGTGTGTATATGTACGTGGAGGGGTGGTTGTGTTTTATGGGAGCGATGTGGTGTAATGGTGTATGATGGTGTACACACACACACACACTTCAATACACCCCGCACCCCCTCAACCCCCTATTATACACTATGAACATAAATTATTTTCTCACCCCACCCACAACAGTATTGGGATGTGCATTTATATATGAAACAACACCGGCATTGGAAATTGCTGCCCTGGTGGCATGGTTTGTCATCACTGCCTCAATGGCATTTCTATGCAAGCCTGCATACATACCAGAGGGATTTGCTACACCACTGATGCCATGGACTGCATCACTGTCAGGTGTGTGTGGTGGTGTGTGTGTGTGCGTGCGAGTGTAGTTGGGTGTGTGTGTGTGTGTGTGTGTGTAGGTGTGTGTGGGGGGTGTGTGGGGGTGTGGGGAATGTGGGGTTGCGTGTGCGGGTGTGTGTATGAGGACATACAACTTTTTCTTCAGTGCAGAGTACATCATGTAGCACACACCAACATACACACACACACACACATCACACACACACACCCCACACAAAACACAGTGCTGGCATCCCTCTTTCTCCTGTGCACTGTTCCTGTGTATGCCTTTATGTATTACGCGATCTTCATCGTTATATTGTTTGGTGTATACAACCTGTTTGGCATTCACAATGCTGCTGCTAGGGAGACTGGCTCAGCGTATGTTTGGTTGGTGTTGTGTTTGTGTAATGCGTGTGTATTATGTGTGTGTGCCGAGACACCCCCCCACACACACACACACACGCACACACTCGACACACAGGTTTGTACAAGTGGATCACGAAGATGACGATGAGGATGAGGAAGATGGTCTGTATCCGGAGGGTGCACCCAAGAGCATCACCAAGGCATGATGACAAGAGGGGGTGGGAGCGCGTGCTCTGTATGAAGCACGAGGGTGTTTGCCATATGAAGCAGGGTGCATGTGTGCTGTACCTCAAGAGGGTGTGTATGCAGCAAAGGGGAAACAGCACCCCTAGGAAACACATGTATCAACCGTGTATATTCAGCACACAGCATGGGTATAGGCAGGGGCACATGTCTGACATATGGTGGGTGTATTTATGTTGTTGGTGTGTTGCTGGCATGTTTCTTGCGTGTTTCTTGCGCGTTTCTGGTGTGTTTCTGGTGTGTTTCTTGTGTGTTTCTGGTGTGTTTCTATTCTCCATGTTTGTTTGGTTGCGCACACTGTGCATACCCTTGTATGTATGCATTGCATGTTTATGTTGCCTTGCAGTAGTGATTGCATATCTGTGTCAGTGTGGCGTCAGCAGCTGCATGCACTATGGACTTTTCTCCCTTGCAATCTCTTTCTCACTATACCATTTCTCTCTTTCTCCCAATTTCTTCATCTTTTTTGCTTGCAATGAACATCTTTTTCGGAATGACAGTCACAATACTCACACAGCAACATGTTTGTTAGATGACATTGTAGGTGCTACACAAGGAAAATACCATATATGTCAGCTTGTGATACATGTCAGCTAATAATGATCAGCTGTACGCCCCACTGGTTGCACGGGCATTGCTGCTGGGCTTGCAACTGTCGCCACTGTTATTTTTAGTGGATGTCGCTTTTACTATAGCATGCAGCAGCATCACCACTGCGTTTACACTGATCAAACTGGATGATACAACATGGCTCGATACTGCTCTCACTTGCAGCGCAACAGTTCTCATTGATACATTCACACAACAACCATCCATCCAACATCAAGATTACAACGAATGCACTCGATTTTATGACGCTGTCAACCTGCTGCAGTTTGACAAGCACTTGTTCCTCACATTGGCACGAGCATGCCTCTCACTTGTCTGCTGGTGTGCCCTGTTTGCCGCACTTGCTTGGCTGGGGGCTACAAAGGCGAGGCTTTTGCGCAGAATCACGAGCAGGAGGTGGTGGCGTGCCAAACGAGCCCTGTTTGCGAGACGTACACTGACGGGAGATGGGATGATGTCTGGTATGGAGTGACAGTGGCGTTGCCTGAAGAAACACATTCACTTGTTGAACACGATATATCATGGTGGACACCATGATGTGATCACCCCCCCAACACACACACACACACACACAAAAACACAGGGCACCCCACTGTGTATTCCATCACTATGCTGCGGCATTGGCTAACACATGCTCTTCCTGCACGTATACGCCGCTGGTATCGAGAATGGCTCAAGATGGTTATTGATGAACTGCAGATTAGAGCTGTCACATTGTTTTTGTTCCATGCTGCAACACGCGCAGTTCCATTCCTCGGTGCACGACATGCCATGCGTCTGACGTTGGCACATCCTGTCGTCATGTTGCACCAGCTATCATGGTATGCGATGATGGGGAGATGTGGTGGAGATGTGGAGAGTGTTGTGCATGAAAACAAGCATACCATGTTGCACAACCGGCATGTCATGTACCATGACCATGTGTATATCTGAATTGACTTTCATAATGGTATATTTACACACAGCAACACCTCCACTACTACACCATAAACAGCAACACACTCCGCTACTATACAATCCATTGTACACAGGCGAGGTGCATTGGCTGGGTTGACAGATCTAGCCAAATCACGGATCCTGACCAAGCGGCCACCATGGCGACACAACACATCATCATCATCACGACTCCACCCCAACAAACACCACACTGCCCACAATGGCAGTATACAAAGCAGCATACCAACAGTAGAGCAGCAGCATTGTGTTGATCCCTCAGCAGCATCCCAGCAGCCCCGGCATCGGCGATTGCTCCCTCGTAGAGCCTCCCCTGGTGTGTTTGTTGATGTACAGCAGGTACCATTGCAGCGACATTCTGCAGCAGCAACAACATATGGGGGCAGGAAGGGGTCGGCAACAGGGCCGGGGATGATGGGATTTGATGGGGGACCAATGGAACAGATGGCAGCACGACATCCAGCACCTCTTAGCTGGGCATTGGCGCACGCACACAGTGCTCCAAGTGAGTTGCTATCATTGGGAACACCCCCAGGAACCCCTCGTGGTGGTGGTCAACGACATGATGAAGGTCAACGACATGATGACGATGATGATGGTCAATCATCCAAAAGTGGGGACAGTGCTGGACATCATGTCAGGCACGGCAGGGAGATCAACGAACTGGTCAACGATCTGGTCAACACAAACCCTCGTCCGCATGGGATTGATCACACCATGCATGATGAACAAGAGGTCACAAGCCGCATGCAACCTCCAGGAACCACACAAGAAACAAATAGTGATGATCATGATGGCCCCCTCGACAATCCAACCCATGCGCATGATGCCATCCTCACCTCTCCCCATCGTCCCCACATCCCAGCCGCCCCCCCCCCGGCACCCCCCTCCCCGGCGGCGATTGCGGGTGCCGCCTTTTCCTCTGCTGTTGGTGTTCGTCCTGATCGACTCGGCAAAGGATTGGAACTGGTGGTGGTGCCTGTGTTGTATGCATTGCACTACATCACACGCTTGCTGGTAGCCATTGCTGTCACACACATATTGCCATGTGGGGGTGGCGGTGGTATTGGTGGTGGCGGTGGTATTAGTGGTGGTATATGGTCCCTGTGGATGTTGCACACAGCAGTTCAGTACACACACACACTAGCACCATGTTGGTTATCACGAATAGGTGTGTTACGATATCTGTTGTTGTTTTGGCCAATTAATGGTGGCTTGTTGCTGCTGGTGGCCGCTGCACAACTCGCAGCAGCGGCAGCCGTGGGTGGGGCGGGAGGTGGGGTCCGTGGTGGGGGGGGGCGGCGGACTGCTGGGTAGCCAACAAACACTACAATAACAGTAAAGACAGACAATGGTGGATGAGTGTATCCTTGACGTGTGTGTGTATTCTTTCCCTGTATGTTTGTTGTGGATGTGCTGATGTATGTATTGACTTGTGTGCTGATGTATGTATTGACTTGTGTGCTGATGTATGTATTGACTTGCAAACTTGTGAGTGGACTCATTCATATGGTACAAACAGCGTGCTACTGTGTCTCACTTGCCCACCACTGTGTCTCACTTGCCCATTACAAGGGTGCTGCACAATTTTGTTTCCTATCGCCAACACACAGTGTGCGCATCATGTGTGTATGTGATGTGGGTATGTAATGTGTGTAGATGATGTGTGTATTTGTTGATCTGCTGCATCCCCCAGCTGCACAGCAATTGTGCTTTGGTATTGATGTGCTTGTAACACCATATCACAGCACATGGTACACTGATACACCACCTGTTGCACACAACCCCCACCTCTCAAAACCGTTTCCTTCCAAAACCCTTTGTACCAAAAAAAACCTTCATTCCCCCTGCATAACAGCATCACTATCAGCAGGCCCATCAAGCTCGTTGAACAAGTACTGCTCCTGAAACTCCAACAAGTACTGTGTGCTGCGTTTGACATCAAGAAACAGTGTGTAGGCTTTGCTTACGTCTTCGATTTCTATGCGACCAGCTTTGCGACGAGTGGAGATGAGAGAGGAGGCTGTGATGAGTTGTATTGCATACCTGGGTGAGTGTGTGTGGTGTGTGGGGGTGTTTGTATGGTGTGTGGGGGTGTTTGTATGGTGTGTGGGGGTGTTTGTGGTGGGGGTGTTTGTGGTATGTATACGCATTCACATCTGCACACCCAAGAAAAGCACACCCAAGTACATACACACCCACGTACACACACCCAAGTACATACACACCCACATATACACACCCAAGAAAAACACACCCACATATACACACCTACATATATACACACCAAACCAAAACACACCCACATATACACCCACCGCAATGATGTTTCCTGTCCAATTTTGGTCAACAGCTCTTTTGCTTCATCAGCCATCTCCACATCCTCCTCATCACACCTGTAGTGCAGTGTTGGTGGGTGATACGGTGGGTGGAGAGGTGCAAGGGGATGTCACATTGGTGTGCATGGAGATGTCACATGTGCAAGGGGATAGTACCCAAGGGGTGTGCATGTGATGATGCATGCAGTGTGTGCATTGATGTGTACACTACAGGTACACATCACAAGCCATCACATGCAACAATTACTCACCAACCACATATGCACACCCACCCTCATACACACACACACCCTCATACACACCCACCCTCACACTCTTTCTCTCACAAGCACACAAACCCGTACCGTATATCGAGTATTTCTCGTATGTCACGTTCAGTGTATGGGTCAGTGGTGATGATGAGCATACGATCAAGCATGTCAATGGGTATGCCATGTGGGGAGCGATACTCGGTGCCCCTTATTTTTGTAATACCACTGTGTGGGAGAGGGGGGGTACATGAGAGGGGAGATGTGTGAGGGGAGATGTGAGGGGTGGAAAAAGATAAGGGAGAGGGGTGAGGGGGAAACGAAAGGGGAGAGGGGGAAAAAAAGAGGGGAGAGGGGAAACGAGAGGGGTGAAAGGCAGGGCACAGTGCACAACTCCACCATATACCACCACCAGACCCACACCAACACCATACACACCAACACCATACACCATACCGATTTGTTGCGCACACCATGATAGGCGCCATGTCACTCTCCAGCGCATGGTTGAGGAAGCTAAAACACTCTATGTCAAGCATATGCACCTCATCAATGAACAACACCCCTGGAATAATCTCTGCTTTGCCCTCTTCACGCCAGTCGGTGATCTTGGCATCAATCTGCTCACGTACTTCTTGTCGTATCTCACCTGGGGGGGGGGGGGAGGGGGAGGGTAGGTGTGTGTGAGGATGTTTGTGTGTGTGTGGATGTGTGTGTAAGTGAGGATGCGTGTGGGTGAGTACAAGCATCGATGAACAAGTACATCACCACACCCCCAATCCACCCACGCACCCCCAATCCACCCACGCACCCCCAATCCACCCACGCACACACCCCCAAGCCACCTACTCCCCCCCCCAACGCACCTGTATCACCAGCAAACAATGCCAAAAACCCCTGTGACCTGCTGTTGATGACATCGATTTCATGCAGGGACACTGTGTGTACAACCTCCTTGCGTCGCTGCAGCTCACCCTCTGGGCATGCCACAAACTTGGTGGAGGGACCTGTGCAGGTACACGTGGTGATAATCCATATACTGTAGTGTATTTGCTGTAGCTGTGAGTGACTGTGCATGTAAACCACATTCACTTTCAACCACATTCACTTTCAACCACACCCCCAATACGTACCAACAGCATCATAGTCTCGTGATCGTGCAAAACTGCGACCCAGCTTTGTCACCCGCCCACTTGCCTTGTCGATTGCAATCACATCCCCCGCTTGCACTTTTTCCTTTTGCAGCGCCTCAATCATCTTAACACCCAAATCATATATTGTTTCCATTTCTGTAGTCTTCATGATCAACTTGCCCTAGGTTTTTTGGGGGGGGGTATTGTGTGATTCACCACGATGATTCACCATGGGGGTAGATGCGTGGTGGAGCAGGATGCTGCTGCTGCCGGTGGTGGTGGTGGTGCAAGAATATGGGAGTACATATACCCTAGTGTGACAAACACTGCCACTCAACATTGCTCCCCACCAACACAACCAACACCACATCCCAATCGTACCGCTTGAGGTGCATTGCCAGTCAGTGGTCGATCAATCTCAATCTCAACCACTTCACCTTCAATGACCTGTGTTTCCTCCTTGATGCGCACCCCTATAGCTTTGCGAAACGCCTGTAAGAGTACAAGGGAGGTACGTGATGTCATCATCATCCCCAGCATGCACCCCCATCACCCCCGCACCTGTGTCAATGCCTCCGTTTTGCTCATCTCCAAGGAAAATATTTCAGATGCATTCATCATCGCAAATGGTGTTTCCTCACCCAGTGCCTTGGCCATGCCCATGGCAATGGCTGTCTTGCCAGTGCCGGGCTGCCCTGCCAACAACACTGCACGCCCAGCAATCTTGCCGTCCTTGACCATGGACGCAATGATACCAGCCGCCTGTGTGTTGGGATGGAGTGTGTGGCTGCACAATGTTTTTGAACACCAATTCCTCAAAACAACAACACACCCGTCGTGCAGGTCCCTGGCCAACCATGCCCTGGCTGACTCTTCGAGCCTCCAATGCATCGTCCAAGCCCAGCCCCCGAATATGCGAATGTGCACCAATGCGTTCCACACGTGTCAGGTCGCGAACCTCCGAATTGACACGCACTTCAGCCATTGGATGCCTGATGGAGAGTTGTGTGTTGTTTCACGGTGCGTGTGGTTGGCTGTTGATATTGGGCTTAATGTGTATACGTGCAAGGGATTTGCATGCGATATAGGGCCAACGAATTGTTTTGGCTGCTCACTTTTGTCTTGATCAGCAGCAGTAATGTGCATCCAGTACAGTACTGGTGTTGTTGCAACCCTCAATTGCACGCTACACTGTTGCAAATATGTAAGAATTTCGTATAAAAGAAATTGATGCAAGAAATACAATATAAAGTACACACCAATCATCCGCCCATCAGCATCGCCGTCTCAAGACCCTGCACACCCACTCTCCCCATCACCACACGTGCACGCCACTTGATCAAGACCTCCTCTGCAGACTGCAACGCTTCCTTGGCAGCCGCTTGTCGCATCGTCACCACCTTGAGTGCCTCAGGCAACGTACACTGGGTGTTGGTAGGCACATATGTGGACTCTGCACACAACCATTTCGTTTTGTCACACATCCACACATACTTGCACAAAAAATCCAGAGCCCACTGCGACATACACATAGCGTGTGTCTTCCACGTGTGCCTGCACCAGCACACCCGCACCCAACTCTACCCGTGATTGCATCGTGTGTGTTTCTGCAGTTGTCTGCTGGATGAGCTGCAGGTCATCGCGTAGTGCTTCTAGTTCTTCAACCAGCCTGCGTGCTTTGTCATACCGCGCTTGTGCATGTCCAAGGTCGACCTTTGATGGGTGGATGGAAGGATGTACACCAGGGATGTACACTGGAATGGTGTCTTGCTCAAAACCCTTGCACCATGAGGGGGTGCACCAACAATACACCTACCTCGAGGTTGTTGTGCAGAAATGCTCGATGCTGTTGCAGCTGGCGCTGAGGTTGGTCATCCATGCTGGGCACCCATGCAGCCGTCACCTGTTTGTTGTGTTTGTGTAATCATACAAAACACGCGTGCTAACAAGACAATGCACTCAATGCACACAATGTACACAGCAGCACAATAATGTGGGGTCGGAGGAAAGAAGAACACGCATTGAATGGGGCATTTGAGCTTGATGTTATACTGCACCCATCTTGTGCATTGTGTTTCGTCATCCCCCACATGTGCTGGTGCTGGTAACACACTACATAGGACGTACCTACATTGGACTTACCAACATGATACACTGTTGTGTCCAAAAAAATCTATAATGTAAACTGCAAAAACTGCACTATCAAAACTGCTGTGATCCAGCTGCACAATCATGCACCACCACCACAGCAGCAACACAGCACTACACACAGCACTACATTAGACAACACATCGTCCATGGAACAAACATATACGCACCCATCGTTCACATTACAAGTGCTTACTACAATTGCACAACACGTGCATCAACTATAGTACGCACAGTGAGCTTGGGGTGTGCGTGATCAGACGGCAGCATGGCCAGCAACGCTCAGGAAAACAAGGGCCTGCTTGGGCGATTGTGGGTAGGTATTGATGTTGTGTACCTGATAATACGGATCAAAACTATGGGAACTATAAGTTCATGATGGGAGGAGGGGGAAAAGAGAGGATGCGCTGGCTCCTCCATCAACATTGTATGTTTTCATACAACGCAGGGCAACAAAAAGCCAGTGTCCAAGGTCAATTTGGAAACCAATGACAACTTTTACTACAACAAAGAGGTTTGAGGGGGATAGTGGAGTTGGAGGATTCCTTGTTGATGTGTGGCATTCACATCACATCACCAATCACACAGTTGGGCATGTGGGTGGAGCGTGGCAAGGAAGCTGAAGCTGCAGCAGCCAAAGCAGGCCCACCACCACCCCCATCATCCAGTTCATCACGTCTCAACACACCTGCTGGTTCATCCGTTGACCTGCAGGGTGCTGCTGCCAATGGGAGGTGTGTGTGGGGATGATAGTTTTGTGTGCTTCCAACGAGATGGTTGACTGTGCATAGCAAAGACATCCACATGATGTTCACAAATGTATACTTCATCACCATCCTCCACCAACACACAGGGGACCTGCGGAATCATCAGTGTCATCAGCAGATGGTCCACCCAGCAACAGCTTTAGTGCAAGCATAGGGTCGTTTAAAGACCCACGCAAACGCTATGCAGATCCCATGTTGGTGAAGTCATCCAAATCCTTGCATGGTGCCAGTGCAAGTGCTGCTGGGTTTTCATTGCTCCCCACAGCTGGTAATGCTACCAGTGGTGCACCAAAGCCATTTATACCAACCGTAACAGCAGCAGTGTTTGTGCCGGGTCAACCACCAGGGGGTGGGAACATGATGGGGGATGGTGGTGGTGGTGATGATGATCAGCAGCATCCTCATGGTACTGCAGCACCATCAGCATCGAGGGGCGGTCCAGCTGAAAGCACTGCCTCTGTGAGTAGTCCAGCACCTGCATTGCACTCGTCTTTGAGCAGTGGACCAGAGCCACCCATGGCGTTTGTGCCCCCCGTGATTGCATCCACAGCCAGCACCACCGATGTCTTTCATCCACACACGGGTGGTGGTGGTGATGGTGGTCATAATATGGGGATGGGGATTATGGAGGAGGTTGGACAAGGGGGGGATGTGGGAGCAGTTGGTGGGTCCGGACATGATCATGATGATGAGGTTCAGGGGGATTGGGATGGGGCAGCAGCACCACTCCCACAACACCATGACACACCCATGGAGGATACACCGCAGCATAATGATCAACAACATGGCAACCACCACCAACAGCAGGATAATTCCCAGCAACAACAGCAGCAAGAGGTGGTTAGTGGAGCATCAGATGCGTGGACAGATGAGGATGCACAATGGGCATCGTATTTCGCCGACCTACAGCAGTGGGGTGTATACTACAGGACCAATGAAGGGTATACAGAGGAGCAGGTTGCTGCGTTTTATGCATCAAGTGGGGGATATACGGAGCAGCAAGTGATAGAGTATGTCGAGTATTATGCAACCAAACGCACACATGCTGTTGCTGGTGGTGCTGGTGCTGGTGTACATGATGGTGGTGACGCTGTACATGATAGTGAGTATGACTTGCATGGTGCAGATGCAGCACAGCAATCAACACAACATGCAGAGCAACATGATGGTGGTGTACATGAAACACCCTTGCCACCAACAGCAACAGCAGCAGCACAAGAAGTAGCAACAGCATTGGATTCAGCTGCACCCCCACCAGTAGCAACAACAGAGCCTGCACCAGCAGCACCCACATTGCCTGATGGTGTGTTTTTGTGTGTGTGTGTGTGTTTGGGGTATTTCATTGTGTGTTGGTGTGGGTGTCAATCATCATGGATTGTCATCATCCCCCTCTCATCTTTACACACACCATGCCCCCCCTCTCATTTCTATACACACCATCATCCGCTCTCATTTCTACACCATAAACGCCCCCCCTCTCATTTCACACACACAGTCAACAGTCCAGCAGGCAGTCAACCGTCACAGAGCATATCCCTGGCAAGTTGGGATCATCACAAACCCCTGGTGGTCAACAGTCAACAAGGTAGAGAGAAGTTCCCAACATGTCACATGTTGTACATACATTCTTTGTATACACACCCTCAAATGCACTACTATTGTGTACACATCATTATACACCCCCCACCCTCCCCCCCACACATTTCCGCTCTCTCATACACACATACATGCACACATGCACCCACACCAATTGATCAGCGCCCCCCTCACATCCCCTCCTCACACACAAACACTCCCACACACTTGCTCTCTTTCTCTCTCTCTCTCTCTCTCTCTCATACACCCCACCCCACCCCCCCACCCCCCCACACACAGCCAAGCTTACAGCAGTTCTCCCATGGGATGACCTAGGCCCTCGCCCCCCCACCACCAGCAACAGTGAAACATCAACACCTCGCATGACCACTGGTCAAACCCTAGACGTTGACCTTGACTTTGCCACGACTGCAACCACCACCACCGTGACCACCACTGCCAGCACAATGGCGTACATGGGTGCGCATCATGAGATACATAACACAGTGGGGGTGGGGAGACTAGGAGAACAGGAGGGAGGTGGGGTGGATGATGTGGCATCACTCGTGCAGCAGACAGTAGGGGTGTTTGCTAAAGCTGCAACAAGTGTGGCTCATGGTGGTGGTGGTGGTGGTGGTGGTCCCATTATGGGTGGGGTATTGCCACCACCACCACCTAGTACAATAGCAGCAGCAGCAGGGGGTGTGCCGGCGGCTGTGTTTGTACCACCCACAACAGCACAGCATGCACCACCCACAACAGCACAGCATGCACCACCACGTAGAAGTCTTGAGTTTGGTGATGCACAGGGAGTGAGTGGGCAGGGTGTACAACATACACAAGCACAACAACAACCACCAGCAGTACAAGCAGGACCACCTGCTGTTGCTGGGGTGTTTGTGCCACCATTGGTGCAGCATGAACAACAACAACATGCAGTACTTGAACAGCAGCAAGAGCAGCTTCATCATGATCCCCAGCAACAGCAGCCCCCACACCAACATGTTGACCATCAGGTTGTTGACCAACATCATGTCGTTGACCAACATGTTGACCACGACATGAGCATCAAGGAGCATCAGCAGGAGAACACCACCCAAGAGCACCTGCATGCCACCATCAACGCATTGCAAGCAGAAAAATCACAACTGCTCACAGCATTACAACAAGCAGGTGTTGTCGCAAGCATTGCTGGGGAAGCGGTTGCGCTGCATGCATCTTCCAACACACACCCGCCAGCACTGGATGCAGGTGAGCATGATATCAAGAACGATGGCAATGATGGTGATGGAGCAGCAGATGGAACAGGAGCAGGTGTGCTACTTGTGCAGCTTGCACAGCTCACCAAGGCTGCCACACAACATTTGCTCCAGCAAGAAGAACCCACAAGCTCAACGGTCGACGAAACGGTCAACGGTGTGGACAACGATCTCAATGGGTGGGGGTTTGATGAAGGGTTGACTGTGGAAGACCAAGAAGATGATGGTCAACAACAACGAGGAATTGGTCAACAAGATGTGTGGCAGCAGTTGTTGCATAGTCAACATCATGAGGTTGTGTCATTGGCAACCATGATACGAGGGTGGATGACAGAGCGCAAGGGGCTGTTGGGACAGGTGCAGGAGGTGCAACGGCGTGCAGAAGAAGAGGTGTGGGGGGGTTGGGTGGGGGTTGGGCATGTTTGTTGTTGTAGTGCTGTTTTTGTTTTTCAGAGCACGTACATCATGCATGCATATGTGTGTGTTTATTGTTGTTGTTTTCAGAGCATGTACATGTACGTTGCCTCTATGCAGCCCACCCCAACCCACATACATAACAACCCACATACACACAAATCACATACATGCAAATGACCTACATAACAACCCACATCATAACACCCCAAACAGGCCACTGCTGCAGCCATCGCCACAGAACAACTCCACACTACCCAGGAGCAACACCAGGCTACCCAGGAGCAGCTGCAAGCTACCCAGGAGCAGCTGATCACTACGCAACAGCAACTCACACGTGTACAACAAGAGTTGGAAACAGCACTTGCCGTTGCTGCCAATGGTGGTGATGGTGGGGAGGGAGAGGTGGGGAGTGATGGTGATGTACAACAGCTACAAGAGCAAATTGAGTTGCTGAGGGAAACACTAGAGGTGTGTGTATATTTTGTATACATATATATATATACATGTTTGTGATGCGTGTGGTACTTTGTGAGTGTAGTTGTGTAGTTGTGTATGTGCATCATATATCTGCATTATCACATGATATCACCATCACATGATATCACCATAAAATACTATTGCCATAAAATACTGTTACCATAAAAAAACACCCTCACAACCCCCACCACACCCCCTAAACACACAACCACACACACACCCAAAACACACCACCACTACACACCCAACACAAACACCCAACACACACACCCAACACTAACACTAACAGGAACAAGGCAAGGAGTTGGCAGACACACACCAAGCTCTCACAGACACACAACAAGCTGCCTTGACACAACAAGCAACCCTCCAGCAAGAGCTCCACGCTGTACAATCACACCTCACCACTGTACAACAACAAGTGGAAAGCACCAATGCACAGCTGGAGAGCACCAACGCACAGCTGGAGAGCACAACAGCGCAACTGGAACAAACCGTATCTGCCAAGGAAGATGCGCTGCGAGCCAGGGAAGATGCGCTACACTTGGTGGACTCCCTGCAAAACCAATTAACCACTGCACAAGAACAAGCAGCAGCTGGGGAAAAACAAGCAGCAGCTGCACAAGAACAAGCAGCTGTGGAACAAGAGCGCATGGCATTGCTACAATCGCAACTACAATCACAGCTGGAAGACAGCAGTGTGCGTGAACAGGAGGCTATGGAGCGTGTGAGGGTGTTGGAGGTGCAGGTGGAGGAGACTGTGGGGGTGAGGGAGAAGGTGGAGGGGTTGCGACAGCAGCTTGATGAGGTGTGGTGGTGGTGGTGTTGTGTGTGCTTTACTGTGTTTCACAATAATGACGATGATGATGATGATGGTGTGTTGCCCCCAAAATGATGCTATGTTGTGTTGACGTTATACACACATGTACAAACACACCCTGTGTCAATACACCAACACACCTATGGTACACACCCAACACACACCCAACACACACCCAACACATACCTAACACACACCCAGGCACTTGCTGCCAAACAAAAAGCAGAAGCCAGATTCATCACCCTCAAAAAGAAAGCAGAAGCCCTCCTTAAAAACAACAAAGAGCTCAAAGAACAACTCAAAGAACAAGAACAACTCAAAGAACAGGCTACTGTGCATGCAACCTCCATGGATTCACTCCAAGCCCAACTGCAAGCAGCAACACAGCAAGTGCATGCTACTACCCAGCAACACCTCGCAGCAACACAGCAAGTCAACGACCTACAAGCCCAGCTGGACACCCTCACACAGCAGGCTGTGGAAGCAACCCAACGCACTTCGCAAGCCACCCAGCAGGCTGCACACGCAACCCAGCAGCTGCATGACACCCAGGCAGCATTGGCTGCTATGCAGCAGCAGCAGCAGGCATGGGAGGGGGCGGCTGCTGAGGCGAGTGCGCATGCTCAAGTACTCACAGCACGTATTGGGGAGTTGGAGACACATATTGGGGAACTGCAAGGGGCCCTTGCCAGTGCGAATGGAGGGGGAGAGGATGGGGGGGCACAACGGAGAGAGGAATATGAGAGACAGATTGCCGAGCTTCAACAACAGCTGGGTGAACAAGAGGAACGGTTGCAAGAAAAGGAAGAACAGCTGGGTGAAAAAGAGGAACAGATTGAAATGTTGCGTGAGTCAATCAACGATGCCAATGCCATGCTACAAGCCAGTGCTCAGGCAGATGAAGCTCGTGCTGGCGAGCTCACTGCTGCTCATTCACAACTTGCCGCACTCGAGACACAAGTGCAGGTGCTCAAAGAACAGCTGGCGGCCCTTACTGCAGAGTTGGCCACAGCACAGCATGAGGTGGGAATGCTACAGGAACAGCTGGCGACAGCACAGGCAGCACGGGACGCATTACAAGTGCAGGTGGATGTCTTGGTGAAAGAAGCGACAGCAGTGGGAGGGGACAAGGAGGGGGAGAACAGGGAGGGGGAGAACGAGGAAAACAGGGAGGAATTGCTACGCCAGTTGAGTGAGTTACAAGAGGTGTTGGAGAAGGAGCGTGTGTTGAATCAACGACGATTGTCCAAGGCAAAGCAAGAGCTCAAGGTATGAAGGGTGTGGGGGGGTATTGAATATGTATTGTTGAGTATGGACTGCTTGTTGTTGTTGTCGTTGGTGGTGGTGGTGGTCAGTTGTTGTTCATCCATTGTTGTTGTTCACCTGTTGGCGTATGCATCACATTGCTACTGCTACTACTACTATCATATGCACATCACATTGTGCATGTGTATGTATGTGTATCATACATCTATCACTTTGTGCATGTACATGTGTATGTGCATGTACATGTGTATGTGCATGTACATGTGTATGTATATGTGCATTTGTATGTGTATATAAATATACCCCCACACAGGCTCGGGCAGATGCACGTGTTGCTGCAGAACAACAACGAGATGCCCTCCAACAACAGCTCACATCCCTACAACAACAACTTGAGGAGCAGCAGCAGTTGGGTGCATCCCTACAGCAACAAATTGAGGAGCAACAGCAACAACAGTTTGAGGCTGCTGCTCTCACACAGGCTACCCTGGAGCAACATGCTGCCCAGCTTGAAGGAGAGTATGCAGCTGCAATGCAGCGTATACAGGAGTTGACGTCCCAGTTGGAGATGTTGCAGAGTAACAAGGCTGCTATGGAGGCATCAGTGCATCATGCTGTTGCGACCATGCAGGTGTGTTGTGTGGGGTGATGTTTTGTTGTTGTTGTTGTTGTTGTTTATATTGTTGTGTGGGGTGATATTTTTGTTTCTTTTCCTGTTTATTATTGTGTGGGGAGATATTTTGGGGTTTTTGTTAGTCGGGTGATGTATTGTGGGGGCGGCAGGAAAAGGTGTGCTGGTATGATCCATGGTATTATGTATACAAACATGTTGACTATATTATGTATACAAACATGTTGACTATGTTATGTATACAAACATGTTGACTATGTTATGTATACAAACATGTTGACTATGTTATGTATACAAACATGTTGACTATGTTATGTATACAAACATGTTGACTATGTTATGTATACAAACATGTTGACTATGTTATGTATACAAACATGTTGACTATATTATGTATACAGCAGTCAGATATGTATAATGAGACATGTACACAGTATACAGAGATGTATACCATACAAAAACATCCCCCCTCCCCACCCACCCACCCCCACCCCTTCCCCCCCAGGGTGCCCGTGACCTCACAGTGGAACTCCAACATGTGCAGGAAGAACTCGCAGCACAGCAATCAGAATTCAATGAACTCCTCATCTGCCTGGGTCAGGAAACTGCCAAGGTAGGTGCACTGCAGAGCCTTCTGGAAGATAAATATGGGGAACACGTGCAGGATTTGTTGGACCAAGTGGAGGAGGAGTTTGGGTTTGGTGGGGATGAGGAGGAGGATGAGGAGGGGGAAGGAGAAGAGGAGGGGGAAGAAGGAGAAGAGGGGGAAGGAGAACAAAGGCGGATACAAGGGGGGGCACCGGATGCGGGGTCTCCGCAGGATGGAGAGGTGTTGCAGGAGGGCATTGTGCCACCACCGTTGCTGCTGCAGGGACAGGGAGAGGAAGGGTGGGGGGATTCCTTGATGTAAGGCGACTATTATTGTGAGCGTGGTTTTTTGTGTGATGTGCAACAACAATACGATGTGTGATGGCTGTGCACTCTTTCCCCCGCACCGCGACATGGAAACGCCCACCAAAAAAAGGGTTGTGTTACAGATAATCAGGTGTTCGCACAGAATCCCTTCTGCGCTACTTGCCGTCATGCTGGACGCACACAACGGACAGCAAAAACACCATGGAATGATTTGTGGTACAACATCACATTCTTCACAGTGCTTGTTGGGAAGAAACCCCAAACATCCTCCTCTAAACATCCACACAAGGAAACATCCACACACAAACCACCACCCCTCCTCTATCAAGCTTCGCCCTCCATGAGCTGTGCAATCTTCTCCTTGAGGTTGGCCTTGCGTTGCTCGTATGTGAGACGCTTGGCCTTCCACACCTTTTTCTCAGCCGGCGCCTTGCGTGCCTTTTTGGGGCGCACTGGGTTGCTACGGATGGCTTCGTGCACCTTGGCATACAGGTCCTCCATATCATCAGAGCTCACACCCTGCTTGATGTAGTTGCTAAAGTGGGATGCATACTGCTCGGGTTCTTCTTCCTCCATCTCACCCATGTATTCTGCAACGTGCTGGCCAAAGATGTGGTCACGCAGCACCTCTGTGTCGAGCTCCTTGGACTCGGGGTCGAAGCCTACAAAGCGCTTGGTGTTGTGGGGGATGGCAAGGCCACCATCAAGGGCACCCTGGGGGGGGGGGTGAGTTGGTGTTGAGATGGTCAATAAAGTCGATTTTGTGTGATGGAGATCCATACCTTGAGCACGGAAAACACCTTGGAGCCGGTCGAGGTGCGCTTGGTACCAGCATCCAACACGCAGGCAAAGGGGCGAGGTCCCTCGTCGTTCTCCTCCACATTGTAATCCTCACCTGTAGATGAGGATGATGGGGATGGCGATCCACCTCAACGAGATGCTGCTGCATAGATATTGTATACTGCTGCACTCATAGATACACTGCTGTATATCACACTGCACGTGTTCACAAACCCCTCCAAAAACCCTTCTCACCCACCTTGCTCCTCCGTGTTGCCCTCATAGGCCTCACCCAGGCTGAACTTGGCGAGCACACGGCGGGCAACCAACAAGCCCACGCAGTAGCAGGATGCATAGTTTGTCAGTCCCACAGACAAGCCGTATTCAGGGAGCTCATGGGCATAGGCAGCCGCCACAGTGACGTCGCCGGCCAGTGTTGGGTAGACCACCTGGGCAGTGATGTCCCGGTTGGAAAAGCGCACAACCAGCCTGTACTTGGGTGTGTTGTACTTGTTCTTATCCTGGGTGCACAGCCTCAAGCGGGCACGGTAGTCTGTCTTTCCCTGACGCCTGCGTCGGTACTTGACTTGGAATCGCGAGTAGTACGAGGACGATTTCAGCACCTGCCCGACTGCCATGGTGCTGGCTGTGTGGTGGTGACTGCTGTGGGTGTTTGTATTAGAGATTTGTATTAAAGAGAGCTGAGACAATGTATTATTGTTCGCTATTCGATGGTGGCGGCTGGGCTGCTGCTCCAGGGTAGGTGATGGTGGGAGTGTATTTTCACACATCAAGGTTACGATAATTCATCGTCATAATATCATTTCGTCAACAAAAACAATCACCCTAGGACACCGTGCTGTGCCACATGAAAGGCAGGCTCCTTGTTCAGCATGCCCAGCAGGTAGGCACGCTGCTCAAGTACGTTGTCAGGCCACTCGTAAAACGGCACTGTCAACACTCGCCATCCACGTGCCTTGGTGTTGTGTGTGGGTGGTATGTGAGGGTTGTACATGTGAGGGATGTATGGCACATAGGCCCCATAGAGCAAGGTAATGGGGTGGCAGTTACATTATGATATGAACACCTCAACACCTCAACACCCCCTCCTCCACCTCAACACCCCCCCTCCTCCCACCTCAACACACCTCAATCATTGCCCTTCGTAATACAAATGGTCGTAGCTCTTGATATGGTGCATGTGCTGTATAGTGCAATGGACCATCAACCTCTAGGCAGATGTTGCTCCCATGCATTGCAACATCAAGGGAAAACAAACCATCATCCGTTGGTTGCTCTACCACATGCTTTATACCTGATGAAAAGGGGGAAAAGGGGAGTGTATAGAGTAGAGGGGAGTGTTGTGTGTAGAGTCAGGGCGCCCACCCACATCACCCCAACCCACATCTCACCGCACGTGGCCCCCCATCACACCAACCCATATCACATACCAAGGTCTTTCAGTGTTGCAGCCACCTCTGCATGAAACTGAGACACCGTCACCTGCCCAGCCGCCACCTGCCGCCACACCTGCCCCGCCTGCTTCAACAGGGCCCCCGGCAACAAGGAGGGGCCCTCTGGGTAGCGCACCTGCACGAGCAGATGCACCTGCATGAGTTGCTGCAGGCACAGGGGGGGTGGGAGGGTGGTTTTGAGGGACGCGAGGAGGGCCCCTTGCAGACGGGCCCACATGGGGGTGCCTGGGTGAAGCAGCCCCAGGTGTGCCAGTGACCATAGGAGCTGTTGTTTTTGGGTGTGGGTGGGTGGGTGGGTGTGGGTGGGTGAGTGGGTGTGAGAAAGAGAGGGATGTAGATAAACAGGATGTAGATAAACAGATTGCACCACAGTGGGGGCTTGTGTACTTGTGTGTTGTATACAACATACTCACAACCATGCTACCACACACACACACAAACACACACACACAGAGAGAGAGAGAGAGACAGAGAGAGAGGGAGACACAGAGATAAAAAAACCACTATGCCCATCACCCATATACTCCCATCACCCATATACACCACCACCACCCATACATACACCCATACACCCATATATACACCCATATATACACCCATACATACACACCAATGTCAGGTCTGTGAGCGCCAGCCCCTCAACCTGCCCCCCCCCCACAACCTCCTCTGCCACCAAACCAGCCACCTCCACCTCTATACAAAAGTGTGCCAGGCAGTACAAAACAGTACGAAGGGCAATGTCACATTCTGATGATGCTCTCCGTTTTGTATTGTGGTTTTGTTGTGGTGTATTGTCTTGTTGCTGTTTTGTACTGTCTTGTTGCTGTGTTATACTGTGTTGTTGTTGTGTTGAAGTGTCATGTTTCATACTATCATCTTGTTGTTGTTGTTGTTGTTGTTGTTGTTTGTATTGTGTCAATGCTATGTGCGCAAGTGCCTCCAGCTGTATGGGGTTGCCATGACGCAACCGACAGCATGCATACATAGCACCTGTCAACTCTTGACACGTAATAGTGTGTTGGGTGTGGTTGTGTTGTGTGGGGGGATGGTTGTGTTGGGTCTGGGGTTGGGTGTGGGTAATACAGAGGTCAAGGAGGTTGTGTATGGCTCGTTGGTGGTAGAGTTGAAGGTCAGCTAGGGAGGTGAGGCAGGAGACAGAAAAGGAGGGGCCCACTGAATAGGAGGGCCTCCCCGTGGTGGTGTTGGTGGTATTGGTGGTGGTGGGGTGTTGGATGGCGTCTGCAATCTGTGGGAAAAGGGGAGGGAGGGGGAGGGAGGGTTGATCAAGGTGTGGTGGTGGTGGTGCAGAGCGTGAGGTGTTGATGTTGATGAAACAAGCATGTGTAAACAAGCATGTGTAAACAAGCATGTGTAAACAAGCATGTGTATATAAGCACCATGCATACATGCATTACACAAGGCACTCATGCATCACACAATAACAGCAACAACACACATGCATTACACACACACCGTATCACAAAGGGACATCAACGTCCCCCGCTGTCCTGGTACACCCCAACCCACTGTAGCAACAGCAAGCAGCATCCCTGACAGTGCATACAAGGGTGTTGTTTGGGTGTTTTGCGCAATGGTCAACCCTTGTTTGACCAAGCACCTGAGGGTATGTGTGTGGTGTATGGAGTGTGTGCTGTATGGTGTGTGTATGGTGGTGGTGGTGGTGGGGTCATGCATACGTGCATGGTACACAAGAGAAAGTCAAGGGCTATACAAACAACACATATAAATACACAAAACACATTAAAAACCACCACCAGCACCAGCAAAAACACACCGAATCGCCTGTCGACATACTCCCACAAGCCCATCATCACCCTCCTCACTCCCCCCTCTTCCCTCACCCCTCCCTCTTCCCTCACCCCTCCCTCTTCCCTCACCCCTCCCTTTGGTTGCTTCACCTGCCCCCCCCTGCTGTGCATGCTGTGCCTGCTGTGCGAGTGCTGTTGCCAGCACGGACGCATCCACCGCTGATGTCACGAGGGTGGTGTGCATGAAGCATAGCTGTGCAGTGGTCGTGAGGAGGTGAGGGTGACACGGGTGGTGGAGGGTGTTGAGGGCATAGAGGCTGTTGGCGAGATTGCGCATGACCCATACTGCATCGGTACTGTGTGTGGAGTGATATATGTGTATGTATGTATGTATGTATGTGGGGGGTGGGATGGGGTGGAGTGGGGGGGGTGTAACGGATGTGTGTTAGGGGTGTGTAGGGTGTGTGTAAGGGGGATGTAGGGGGTGTGTAGGGTGTACGTAGGGAATGTGTGAGCATGGGTGAGTTGTGCAAGCCAGTGTACAGGACTACCAACCCACCACCCACAACAATACCAATAACGATACACATTTTATAACAACAAGCATGCATGATCATCAACTGCAAAACAAAACAAAACCATGAACAACAGCACGTACGCTGTTGCATCCCATGACCCTATCAGTATCATACACCGTTGTTCCAATATACCAACCACCCCTTGTGCTCTACTGCTGCTTTGCACTGCTGGTTGCACTGCTGGTTGTACCGCCTGTTTTCCCCCCTTTACTTTCTGTATTACTGCTGTTGTTTTCACCCCACCCACAGCACCTGTTGTTGCTGTGCCTGCAGGTGTTGTAGCTATAGGTGCCGTGCCTGTAGCAGCGGTGGCTACAGATGCCGTGCCTGCAGGTGCTATGGCAAACGCAGCTGTGCTCACAGTAATGTGTGGTATACATGATGCAGGTAACTTGGCAAGACTCCATAGAGCACTGCTGGTGGCTTGCCAAGTGAAGTAAGGGGCCCTGATACACAGGAAGTCAACCACCTATGTGAGGGTATGGGAGTGGGGTGGGTGGGGTGGGAGCATGGGGTGTGTGATTACATACATTTTCCACATGAATATATGTATTTACATATTCACATACCCAACCATACACACCCACACACCCACAGACATACACCCACACACACATGGGCGCACACCCAAACATACACATACCACATTACACAGTGCTGTCTGTGCCTTGTTAAAACCTACAACCTGCTCCTCATCACATTGCCTACCATCTTTACCACCACTTTTACCACCACCACCACCACTATCTTCATCACGAGCACCACCAGCACCAGCACTACCAGCAACACCATCACCAGCACTACCAGCAACACCACTATCACCACCACTACCACCATCCACAGGTAGGCGTTGGTTGGAATGAAGTTCAGCGAGTGCATAGAAGAAATTGCACACTGATTGGTCATACTGCGCCAACGTGTCTGCATTACCACGTGTGACATTGAGCAGCAACCTGGTGTAGTGGGGGGGGGGGGAGGGGGGGGGGGAGGGTGTGTGCGGAGGGGGAAAAGGGGGGGGAGGGTGTGCATGTATGCCTCATGCACACATATACATGTATACACAGATGTTCACATGTACACACAGATGTACACATACACACATGTACACACATACACACACACAAACACAAACACACAAACACACAAAAACACATACCGCAAGCGTGATGCAAAGGTATTCAACAGTAGAGGGTATGCTTTGGACACATGCCCAATACGAGCACACCCCAGTGCAACACTTGCCAATCCCTGTGTGTTTGAGCGTGTGTGAGAGAGTGTGTGTGAGTGTATGTGTGTGTCGTTGAGTGTATGTTGAGTGTGTGGTGTTCATGTATGTTTTTTGTTTGTGTCACACACACAATACAAACACACAATCCAAACACACCCCAAAAACGCACCTCCAGTGTGATGTCATCCAGCACCCCAGGCAGCACAGCATCAATGGCAACCAACACATGTGGATTATTGGGTCTGTGTCTCATTTGCCCCAGTGCATGCATGATGTTGCTTATGTCATGTGCATTGAGTTGCTGTGTGAGAGTTGCGTGTGAGAGTTGCATGAGAGGGTTGCGTGAGGGGGTCGCATGTTTGTGAGGGTGGTGTGTGTTGAGAGGGTGTTGCGTGTTTGTGAGGTGTACAACTACATATCTATGCACAACAACAACCCTATATATACACACTCATAACAAGCACACCCTGTCCCTTTTACCCACCACCACCCCACCCACGTACACACCTCACATCGGTGTGCAACAGTACACAACAGGTCATCGAGCAATGCAGGTGGTGGTGTAAGCATGTGCTGCATTTTGGCCAATGACCACACGCTACTTGCCAGGTTGCGGGGCTCCATGTCGTTTACATATTGGTGCACTTTTTCGAGTAAAAGGGGGACCTGCGGTGTGTTGGAAATGAGAGGGGAGTTGGGGACTCGTTGGGGGGGTGGGGGGGGTTGCATACACCAGCAATATGACCGCACATGCACCCACCCACCCACAAATACATACACTCACCCATCCACATGTATACACCACGTGTATGTATGTATATACATGTGCGTGTGTATATACATGTATACGCACACACAAACACACACACACACACACACGCAGGTACATACACCCACACCCACTCACCCACCTACAACACACACACCACAACACCACACCTCTGGTCTATGGAACAATGCCTTCTGTTCAGCACGACTCATCTTGCTGGACGCTGACGCCAGCCGGTGAAGTGCTGTACTAGCGTTGACCGCATTGAAGTGGTCAACATGTTGTTGAACAATGTCGAGCACAGTTGCTGCCTTGACTGTACCTGTGTTTTGTTTGTTTGTGTGTGTGTGTGTGTGTGTGTGCGCACGCGTGTGTGTGCGTGTGTGTGTGTGTGTGCGTGCGTATGTGTGTGTTGTATGCACAGTGCATATGAAGAGGATGGGACACCACCATGTGTACATTTCGTCATGATACAAAGAATAGAAATGAAAAAGTATAGGAAAATGGCACCCTCCTTGCATCAGCAGTAAACCCCCTGGAAAAACAACTTACATCCATACACGTACTTGTGAGGCGTTTGTTTATGGCCACACGCACAGCATGCTCACTGGCTGCTGCAGCCCCCCCCTTTTCTCGAGGAGTGGAGGATGGGCGGGATGGCGATTGGGGCGGTGCCCGAGATGGCCGCGTGCGTTGCTTGTTGCCATGTTGGGTTTTGGGTTTTGATTTGGTGGGTTTGTTGGGTGGTTGTGAGAGACGTTGGGGTTGGTGAGAGGCTTGGGGGGGGAGTGATAGTGTACGATGGGGATGGTGTGCTGCATGCAAGGGATTGCAGCACTTGAAGCGTGGCTGCTTAAGCCACATTGACGGTGGTCATATTAGCTGTGTGTTGGCTGCGCTTTGTTGTGTGTATTAAACAGCAGCAAATATCATTGCTATCATTGACCACAAAAAACACCATGTTGCGTGTCGTGTCGCAGCGCGTCATGCGCAGTATTATGCGTGCACATACACCACTAGCACATCACGGTACGTGTGCGTTGTTGTTTTTTGCTGCACAATGGGATGTCAGATCGCACAGTGTTGACCAGCGTGCTCCTCCTCTACAGGTCGCTGTATGGCCTGAAAATCCGCATTGGACAAGCCTCCTCCACAGAAGGTATGGTGACGGTGTCAAAAAACCCATTATGCTTTGCATTATCCAGCATCCCAGACCGGATGTGGTTGTCTAGACTTTGTGCCATGTACCTCCCTCCACACCAGGTGGTCATCACGTATGATGCAGACAAAGTGGATGACTTTATCAGCCTTGCAGATGGCATAGAGGAGCGCTTTCCAGATGTACGTGTTTTTCCACATGGGGTGTCTGTGTGTGTGTGTGTGTGTGTGCAAACACACTGCCATGTACACCAACCATCAGCACACGAGTTGTTTACACACCCATACGCTCTCTTCACAAACACGCACTCTATTCCTGTACTTTGCAAACGATCTCTACTGCTCCACATACACTCTCTCAACACACGAACAGATTGTGGTGGATGGACTGGAGTGTGAGGGCCCCAATTGCAGGGGTGTCTTTGATGTTGCTACAGAACAGGGTACTGTTTTGTTTTCAGCTACAGCAGCACATCGCATGCCCGACCTACTTGAGGTGCTTGCACTCATCCCCCGTGATCCTGACGGTGGTTAACCATAATGTGCGCATGGTCAACACCGCATGGGAGAACAGTCTTCAAGGGTGGTCAATGGAAAAATGAAACCAGATGAATACATCACACACAAGGGAAACAACAGCACACAAGGATGTGTGGGAGCGTGTGATGCCCAACGTGCCTACCCGCCCCCCTGTGCGGCGCCGTTGAGGTTGAGATACACATTGTTATCGAGCATGAAACAACAGTGTGCTCCCATGCATGTGTGCTGTGTCCTCGTGTGTGTGCATGTATGTCTTTTTGGTGTGTACCCGTTTATGTCTTTTTTCGTGTTGTACTTTTTTACACAGGTTTACATAAACACAGAAGTACGTACACATGTAATACTGCAGAAATGCAGCGAGACAAATCTCCTGTTTTGCAAGTACACACTCTTTACCATGGAGAAACAAGCAATTGGTGTGACATTTGGACATCCATGTTGACCAAAAACGCTGACCAATACATTGACCAAAACATGTCAGTCAACACTAGACATGTGTTTTACACCAAGTATTCCATGTGCAGCAAACTCAGCAACAATAGTGTTGAATGGCTCTGGTTGCTCAAGATACAACCAGTGATTTGCATGATTGAAGATAATCTGTGTGTTTGTGTGTATGATGAATTATGCACATACATTTTCTGGTATATCGGGTATATGTGGTGTAATGGGGTATATCTCCCCTGCACACAGACCAAGTACATAGACACCAAAATCACCCCCCCGCTTTCACACCCAGCCAAAGAACACCCACCGTATGACAATGCTTGATCAAGCGTCCCACTTCCTTGGTCCCCTCTACCGGAAACACCCCCGATTTCCCCCCCACCAGGTTCAAACACGGCATGGTTGTGAATTGGTGTGAGAGAACTGGGCGCCAATCAAGTTGGGTGTGGTCTGCCATGAGTTTGCCTAGTGCAGGGGGGTCTGCTCGTAGGGTTTCATCTATCAATGCCTGGGTGGGTGTTTGTTTGTCATGTGTGTGCCAAAAGATATTGTATATGTGTGTGTGTGGGTGGAGGGGTATGTGTGTGTACGGGTGGGTGGGTGGGTGGGTGGGTGTGTGTGTCGAAAGGTATTGTATGTTTGTGTACGTCAAAATGTGTTTTGTGTGGGGTGTGGGGTGGGTGGGTGGGTGGGTGGTTGTGTGGTCAAAAGGTATTGGATGTGTAAACACGTGTATTTGTATACCGAGTGTATGTATGACAAGTGTGTGCACATCCACACCACCAACCTCCACCATGCATGCCTCCCCCGTCCTTCCCACCCACCCCCACTGTACCCAATCACACCACACTGCACCCAATAATAAAATCACACTGCACCCAACCACACCACACCTGTTCAGCAGAGACACCAAGGGGGATGGACACACACCCCTTTACATTCCCCACAGCCACTGCCTGCACATCATACTTGAGCACTGCTTGCAGGCGTGTGAGTGACACGGCATCATAGCACCCCTTGCTACCGAGTGTCCAATCCTCTGCTAGGTTCTGTGTGGGGAATATATGTAGGTGTGTGGGGAAGAGGAAATATACCATAATGGGTGAAGGGGTGTGTATTCGTGATGAGGCCATGTGCTGTTGATATGTGTTGGTGTGTGTGAAGACTATGTTGGCATGTGTTGGCATGTATAAACATGTGTTGGCATGTATGAGAGCATGAATGTGTATGAGTGTGCAAGATCCCACCCACCAACCCATCCACCTGCAAGGGCGCTTGATCAACAAAGACGGCCTTTGATATGCGATCATGCTCGCCAAACAACTCAACATAGCTCCATATCACAGCCGCACCCATGGATGCCCCCACTGCTGTGACATTGGACAGATTGAGTGCATGCAAAAAGTCACGCACATCTGCAGCCAGGCGTGCAATGTGGTAGCCCCATGATGGCTTGTCACTGTCACCGTGAAAGCGCAGGTCTAGTATGTAGACCTTGAAGCGCTTGGCAAGGGCCTAGATAGTGTGGGAGGGAGAGTGTGTTGTAGTGTGTGAGTGTTGTACTGTGTGTGTGTGTGTTGTAGTGTGTGTGTGTGTGTTGGTGTGTGTGTGTGTGTGTTGGTGTGTGTACACCGTTGATAGCATACTGCCAGCCCACATACCCGTGCGTTGCGATCCCAGTAGTTGCGTGATCCAGACCACCCTGTTGGAGGAGAAAGGTACAGATGTATTCGAGCGTTGATGTGCATGACAACAGCACTATGCTACACCAGCAAACAAAACCACCATGGACCGTGAATGAGCAATACAACTGGCCCTTCCTTTTCCTCGCCAAACACTTCGTATGCCAACTGCACTCCATCGTTTGTGGTGATTGTCAAATGCGAAGACTTGCCAGAGCGAGGTGTTGTTTTCGGCGTGCTTTGCGTGGGAGCCAAACCCCAATTGCTGAGTGCCTGAAACATGGTGGTGAGAGTATGTTGAGGTGGCTTTTTGCTCTTTGAGTGTTTTTTAATATCGCGGGCGGTCTCCAGTTGAGCTCAACATGTTGTGACTGTTACATCATGAACATGCACGGGAGATGTGCTGCAAGAACAGCCACACACATCACTGGCCAGGAGGTGTGTAATCAAGTGTGAAGATTGCAAGGGTAAATTCGCACACATAATTGCTGGCAGAATCAGGAATAACACACAAAATCTTTTCTCATGATACAACAAACACGTGCAGAAATGGATGTAACAGCAACAATGTCTCCGGAACGAATAGCGCAGCATCAAGGGGGTATTGGTGGCGTGCGTGTACTAGTTGTGCAGAGTACTATGCAGTGTCTATGGTGCACCAAGGACAAGCACAGGACAAGCACAGGACAAGCACAAACACGCATCAAAATTTATGTTGGCTCATATGCCTGCGTACAAGTTGACAAGGAGACCATGTGTAAACATTTTGTATAGGTTTAAAACAGGCATTGTTGTTGTCACACACACAAAAACATGTACGTATTCGTGAGCACAACGTATGAGAGCATGCACAGTGTGTTTTGCATAAAAAAAGAAAACGGGGTTATCAGCGACACACAGGGGAGGGAATGCACTGTGTTTCTCGAGTACACAAGAGCAGATAGCTGTGCTGTATGCACACGCACACCCAAGTGTATGCACAACATCACAGCCCCCTTGAAAATAAAAGCCCGCCCAATCTTACCCAACACATCCATCATGCACGGGCACATGTGTCAACCCAACACACCACACCGACGGCATCAGACATGGGGATATACAACAGTACAGCATGAAGAATGCATGGTAATGCCATCGGTGGGGTTGGGAGACTACTGTAAGGCAGCTGTGAAAGATGACACAAACACAACAATCAGTACCCCTCCCCCACTCAAGTGGGACAAAAAAGAACCCTGCTGATTGTCCATGCAACACAAAAAGACAACACAAAAAAAACATACGAAAAAACACCCCCCCAAACACCCTGCTGTACAACACGAGTAGAGATCACACTGTGGTGGGTTGTCAACTGCCATCCCTAACAGCAACCCCACCTTTTCTCTTGTTTTCAACTATTGCACCACCCCATCAGCACCCAAACCATCACTGCTGTTGTCACGGGCATGCAGCAGTTGTCATTGGTGGTGCAAATGAAGGTGGGGATCCCGTCATGGGTGTAACCATGGGGGATGCCATCACCGGGGAAGGCATCATCCCCCCCCCCGTTGCTCCACCCTCAGCAGGAGGTGCCACCATGCCCTTCAGGCTGCTCTGTATGATTTGCAGTGCCTTGTCAAATGCACGAGCAGCAGCTTCCTTGTCAGTGGCATGCTGTGATCCCTGTGTGGGATGTGTATACCTTGACATATGACAACCACAAAACAGGGATGCGCACAGCAAATGCAGCACATTTGAATGCCAAAATGAGCCAACACAAATGCAACACACCACCTGCAACATCATCACCTACCCGAGTACGAGATGGCTTGCCACGATGGGGCAATGGCACAGGGGCGGCAACACGTGTTGTTGTCGGTGGTGCAATGAGCAATGCAGCAGCCTGCTGCAAGTGGACATCCTTGATTGCCATAAAGTGTTGACATATCTCATCGAGCTTGTGATGCACCTCCATCACATTGGATCCTGTTTGGATGTGGAGCATGATACACATTGTGGCACATTGCTTTCTCAACACACACACAAACACCACCCAACAAAACACACACAAACACCACCCAACAAAACAATACCATAGCTCGCAGATGGCATGAAGTTGGAGTAGGTGGATGCAGATCCCTGGTACGCCTTGGTGACATCTCCCCCGTAGACCTCCGTACGACTGCGCTTGGTGCAGCCCTGCGAGCTGGGCGTGGGAGAGGGAGGGGGAGGGGGCGGCACAGACAGCATGGGCCCCACGGGATAGTGCGGCCTGGTCCCTGCTGCAAGATGCGCGGCGTATCGCTGGTACTGCAGCTGCGAAAGCAGCATGGCAGCCTGTGCGGGATGCAGCCCAGCAGCAGCAGGCGCAGGGACCACAGGTGTGGTGGCTGCTGCAGCGACGGCCGCTGCCGCTACTTCGGCAGCCGATGCAAAGCCGACGCGCTTGCGACGCTTGTGGGCGGTTGATTGGCTGCAATGGCGCACCGACTGCACCTGGCCCTCTCCACTGCTGGATTTGTTTGCAGTATCACCACTGCCACGCTTGGTGTCGCCACTGAGGCCATCCACGCGGGGCCGGTGTTCCCCTTTGTTTTTGGCGGTTGTCACGTGGCATGCCCAGCTTGCCGATACGGGCTGTACATATTTTACTACACGCTTGCGTTGCTGGTATGAGCCAGATGTGAGGCCTGCAGAGCCAGAACCCGACACGGGTTGCTGGTGCTGGGGGATATCGACGTTGGATGCGTGGCCTGATGGCTGCACGTGGGCTTGCTCCTTTGGCGAATTGGTACGCATAGTTGTTGGGTGGGGGGCTAGTAAACTCGCCCAAAGAGAGACGCAGGATTTTCTACAGTTGTCCTGCCATCTGTTGGGGTGTATGGACAGGAATGACGGACGTGTGATTGTACCTTTTGTGCATTGCGAGCTCATATGGACATGAACCGGACATGTTGCTGCGTGCTTGTGGACTGAAACTCAACACGCGCGTGGAAAAGGCCACTTGCTGCTGGCTAGCCAAATCAGCGTTGCCTCGGCGCAACCGTTGCGCGTTACTAATGAACACAGGAGACATGCCATGCTCGCTAACACTGTATTGCGCACAACATGCACATGCAACAGGACACACTCGGGCGAAACCAACATACCACCAATGCATGCTGTGGTGTCCACCACGGATTTGTCTGTTTGTCGTTTGTTCTTGGTTGTCCGTCCTACTTCGTTGTGTGTTTGCAGCAGCAGCAGTTTGGACAAACAAAAATCAGGAATGTTTATTTGCAGTATCAGAGCCAAGAGAAATCATCACAACTTGGACTCCCCACAAACCCAGTGCTTGATCAAGTGATGTGCAATGGCTAGTGGTGGAGGGATTGCAAACTGCAATGACCCATCTGGCGTACACACCTGCGCGCTTGGTCCAAAGGGGCCATCTGGGTGCCGCCGTGAAAGATGGGCATCCACTGCTTGGGCAAGCAACGCCCGAGAAAACCATCGGCAATCGTCCATCTCCTCCTAAGATGGAATGTGAGTGTTGGTGTGAGTGTTGGTGTGAAACACGGTGCAGCAAGCCCACCATACAGTGTTGAGGTGAATTGTCTCATCCCGAGCTATTGCAATGGCACCAATCATGAGTTCACAGGTGCCCCCGCGACCGATGGGCCATGGTTGAGATCCCAATATGGACACACGCTCCACCAGCACACCAGATTCTTCCTGTGTGGGTGGTGTGCACTTTGGTGTGTACAAAACCCTTTTCTTTTCTTTTTTGACACACAACCCTACACACCTCCACTTCACGGGCCACTGCTTCTTCAATAGACTCCCCCATTTCAATAAACCCAGATAAGCACGTGTACATGCCCTTGCGTAGATTTTTGGCACGGCCTAGCAGTGCACGCTGCCCATCAGCGCTGACCACGAGCATGATAGCAACAGGGTCAACACGTGGGTAGCAGCGATGTGCATTGGGACATACGCGTTTACTGCCTCCCTCTATGGCCTCTGTGGGTGCTCCACACCGACCACAAAAGCGATTGGCCTAGTGATGAGCAGGGAAGTTTTTTGTGTGGGTACACTCTGTCATACACAAGCGGGTGTGTTGCTTTTCAGCCCTGATGTTGACAACATGCACATTGTGCACTTTTTACATGGGCCAACTACATGAGAACCAACATGATACCTGATGCCATGCCACGAGGGAGGTTGCATAGCCCGCCAGGGAGAGCTGCGCGGGTGGCAAGGTGCCGGTGGTCAACAGTGTGCGCAAGTCAAAAAACTGCGTCGAGGGTGGCAATGGCATGTCCTCGTCACTGGCATCAATCACGCCTTGCCACTGGTCATTGTCTGTTACGCCCAGCAAATACATGCGCTGGCCTGTTTTTTTTTGGATGTGGTTGCATGCTCAACGGTGCAACATAGTTTCACCTACCTTTCGCCTCAGTGCCTACCATGGACATCACATGAAGGTACACGCACAAAATCTCCACTGTCTACTGCAAGCTTGTTGCCTTTGACAACCAGACATGCCGCTTGCACATGCTGCAATTTTTCAATGTCCTTGCGTGTATTGTGTATGTCCCGCTGCAGTAATGCACTTCCAGCAAATGCTTGCAGGGAAAGCATAGTGCCCTGCAGTTGCTGTTTGGTATACACCATGTAGTTGGTAAAAATACAGCTAGGGCAAGTAGTAGCTAGGGCATAAATTTACTAAGCAAAAGCATATAAATAATACATCTCACCCCCTCTGCAATACAGCATCAACTTGCAACCCGTTCCCTACAGCAAGATGAACATCACCAAAGCTGACATCCAAAAAATATGGCAACATCTACGAACCTCCACCTGAAAACAGTGAAGAGTTGGAGCATTGTCTGCAGCACAACGTCACTTTTCTGGATGACAAGAAGACCCAGCTGATCTTGGCCGGATCATGGTACGAAGAGGTGCTGCAGACCGACACTCCGGGTTGTGTGCAGCCAGTCGGATATTTATCTCCAGAAACAAGGGGCATGCAGGCACGTGTTGCAGAGTTGGGAAAACAGCCTGTTGGGGACCTGCAGAAGATGTTGGCACAGGAACGAGCTCTGTCTCGAGCTCTGTCTCGTACCTTGGGGGACTTGGTGGCTGCCGAAGAGCGTCTCGATGACAGTGTTGCAGCCACCTTGCAAGCTGCCCAGTTTGAGTTGTTTGATTAGGGCACGTATGTGAATAGTTGACAAGGGTTGCTGATAATCTTGTGTTCATCAACATGCACGATAACGACATTAATAATGACATTGATGTTGAAATCGCGGCAATTATTGACCAAGTTGCTGTTGATGATAATAATGCTGCGCTGCCCATGCAAGTTGATGTTGTGCATGGTGCTGATGTGAGTGATGTGAGCAAGCGCATTTTTACTGTCGAGGAGTTGTGCAACTTGCGGGAGTGTGCGTTTGATCCAGGGTGCCTTTACTTATTTACTGGTGTTTGTTATGGTGATAGCCAATCACACTAACAAGGGGTTGGATTGCTCTTTGCAGCGGTATCTGAACTGCTCTGGTATTGCTGCAAGCAACCGGAAGCAAGAGGAACTGCTTGCAAAGGACCCCGATTTGCGTGCATTAATAAAACAAATCCCTTCATTTACGTAAATGTGAAAAAAAACGTGTACTTTTAATCTATAGATGCAAATGAACTCATAACCTTACTAATGCGTCGATGATGCACGACGCACAGAACAGCCAGATGGGCCGGCATTCTCGATCAATATCACAGCAAACCATTTCATCTCCATCTGGATCGTCGAGTAGCAGAGCCACATACGCAAATATCCTATATGCCAGTCCTGGGCGCCCGTCCCCCATGGAGAGCACCATGGCGATGGAGAGCACCATGGAGATTCGCTCTTGCAGCAACGCCAGTTTGAGCGACCCTCTCGGTATCGGTGCGGCATCTATAATTACACCCAAGCGCAGCAGGAAAAATTCCGATGAGCAGCGTCTTTCCAGGGCAAGCAGGTAGGCCGATTTTGTAATTACCATGAATGGGAGATAGGAAGGTTGGCTGCGTAATGTTGAGCAGAATATGTACGAATCGGCTTATAAACACCGCCACACCCATCATCATCACAGTTTGTCATCTGGAATGGACGACTTGCACGGGGACCTGTACTTCAAGGTCGGTTCCCACAGCGATATTGCCACGCTGTCCAAAACCGTTGCAGACATTTTGCATGACCGCGGCCTGCCTGTTGTTCTCCTTGCAGTAGGTCAGGCCAACATTTATGCGGCACTCAAGCTGGTGGCAAGCGCACGCAAGCATGTGGGTACCACAGCCATAGATATTGTGTTCAAGCCCCATATTCGCCCCGAGCGGTACGTTGTTTTGGTGCATGGTACATGGCATGTTGCTGATGGTGGTGGTGAACTATCATACGCATTCACAGGCATGGAAAGCCTGCAATAGCACTGTACCTTTTCAAAGCGCGCGCAGAGGACTTTCTTACGGTATATATGCCTATGGCTGGACATATACGAGCATGCCTGACACAACACGCCCCAATACCCACACAGGATCTTGTTGTGCACACTATTCCTTCTCTTGATAGTATATCGATCAACCCATCCTCTGCCGTTGACAAAATGTCTCGTGCATTGGCCTCCACATGTGGGGAGAACAGACGTGCTGTGCTTCGAGCTGCCGACCATACAAGTGCATTGTTTACCCTGCAAGCCCTTGCAGGGTGCAGGATGCTGCTCAAGGTAGTACTGGGGGATGTGTTGGGGTGGAACAGGTGCTGCAGGTGGGCTCCGCACATGCAACCCAATTGCCTACACAGGACGACCGGCGTGATGTGAGCGTATTGTGTACTGTCTCCACTGAAGAAAGGTCTTTGCCTGGTGCATGTTTCGTTACGTGCATGGAACAATATTAATTCCAGGGGATTGTTGCCATAGTCTGGCTTTTGGGCTCCCCTTGCATATATTACAATAATAAGCGCCTCAAGCGCCATCCGATTCAAGAGTGGAGACATAATCATTGTACACCATGAATGGGCACAATACATACATTCTTTTTGTCTAGTTCTCAGTACAAGTCAGGTAGGGTCCATGTGTATGTCTTTTCTATGCCCTTACACTGGGCTTTTTACCCTTTTCCATCATTTTCCTTCCTTGCCCTTCTTTTTGCTTTTAGAATAATAACCCATCAATTTTTTATTTGTTCTGCTTGTTTGTTTGTCCTGTTCTGCATGAGATCAAGCATACTTGAAATAATATTGGCTGAATGCATAAAAATGGTATGCACGTAGATAGACATGTGCATTCATATGCAAATGCGCCCACCCACCCACACCCGCACTATGTGTCGGTCATCCCCCAAGTTGATAAATTTCTGTGTTGTGTGTGTTGAGTGTGTGTGTGTGTGTGTGTAATTCTGTGTGTGTGATTGAGCGTGTATGTCTCCGTGATAACAACTAATCGTTCTTGCAAACAAACGTCTGGTTTGGTAAACATCTGGTTTGGTGACCCCCCTCACAAGCATGTGTACCTAGACCACACGAAAGCATCAGTTGCTATGTACACGTGCCAAATCACCCCATCAAACTATCAGCATCACCCCTCTATACCTCGAGCAGGTCCATGGGTGTGTCACAGTCAAAATGGTCAAAGGCTGCACCAGACGTACAGTCAACAAGCAGCGCATCAAACCACATTCCAGGCCGCAAGGCTCCAATGTCCATGCTGAGTGCACTTGCACCTCCTGCAGTGGCAAGCCACAGCGCCTCCTGTGATGATGATGAGGAGGAGAAGGGTGTGCATATTGAGCAATGTGCAAACGGCTAGTACAAAGAGCATGTATACATCCACGCACGTGCGCCGTAGTCCACACGCACCTTCCACGTCAGCACATCTTGGCTTTCTGGTGGGGGTGGTACTGTTGCTCGTACCGCACCGACACCACCTTGCTGACAGGCAGCAACGACACGATGCATGTGCACGACTCGGGATGCAATCACTGCACTTCGCATGGCTACGAGCATAGAGGGGGAGTAGCCACCTGCAACATCAGTGGCAAGGCCAATTTTTACTTGTTTTTCAGTCAGCAAATACTTGACACTGGGTATATGTGGGGGCAATGGTGTGTACATGAATGTGCACATCTGCACAAACATCATGTCATCAATATGGTGTTTACCAACATGGCGTTCAGACAGATGCGTTGTTCTTTTCCCCCACACAGGCATACAGAGCGACACACCGTAGCATGTGTTCTGCAAAGTACACATTGGACAGGGGACAATGAGCGACTGATGCCCCACGTTTGCTGAACAATTTGGCACCATCATCATCACCTAGAAACACCCCATGGGCCATCACAGTCTGTGTATAGGAAGGGTATAGCGTAAGTACGCGGCAATACATCGTTTTTGTATGCCAGCTTGTGCAAGCTTGCCATTTGAGCCTCTGCAATTCCCAGTGTTCCAACAACACATGGAACAACATTATGTTACACCAAATGACACCTACATCTCCACAAACCACCTTGTCAGTCAACAGTCCACATGCATCATAGATGGCAGCATCATGGGGCATGTGAGGATGCAAGGATTGGGTAAAGACAACCTGGTCAACACTTTCACTTATATGACTCTGCACATGGACATTATATTTTGCTGCAAGTGCACCCAGCCCCTCTAACAATGCCATGCTGCATGTGGGGATGAAGCGAGGGGTGATGACGGGCTGTACGCACGGATCATGGAGGTCACGGACATGACGAATGAATGCTTCCGTGTTGGTCAACGCTTCTGAGGTTGACTCGACGTAATAGTCAACGCTGTGGCGATCCATGCACACCTGTTGATGGTGGTGGTGGGATATGTACTACACACCCTCCCTCATCATGCTCATAGTATGTGCGCTGCACCGTTTCTGGTGGCCATTTTTTAAACCACCCCCTACCTTTCCAACAAGTGCCCGTTGCCCCAACCCCCGCACTACATCCACCAGCATTTCATTTGCCACACTGTGAATGGTGCCAAAATACATAGCAGTGGTGGTACCATGTTTGAGCAGTCGCGCCACTGCTTTGGTGTACACGTCGCGTGCTGTGGATGGGTCCTGCATTGCTGCTTCACACGGAAAGGTGTAGTCTTCCAGCCACTGCATCAGGGGGGTGTCTGTGGCTGTGCCGGTGAATCGGTATTGTGGTGCATGCACGTGCATGTCGACAAATCCGGGCAGGAGCAACTGGCCTGGCTGTACGAGGTGGTGGTTGGGACCGAGGTTGTGACCAAGGTTGTGACTTTGATGTGGACCACACATGGATCATAAAACCCTTGCTACCTTGAGACGCACGATATTGTCTGGACTGATTCCATATTGCTGCAGCGCATCATTAATGCCCTGCTCACCGACAAGCACGTCTGCGATCCTTCCATCCACCACGATCACCAGCGAATTTTCCTCGATCACCACACTTCCAAACGACGGGCAGGTCACAACCGATCCAAATACTGCAAAATTGGACACATTCATCATGAAATATTTCGCTATAGACTACATAAAATACGCTACAAATAACAACTCGCAGCATTTTGCTGCTCCACCTGCCGACATGCATGCATGAGGGCGGGGGACGCCTCTTCCAGGTCCACCCCCGCCCCACTCAACACCCCCAGCAGCTGCAGCACGTTTTGCCCCGCAGACTGCCCCTCCCACGCGTCCTCATCCAGCACCGCCACACGATACCCCGCCTTGGTCAGCGCCCGATGTGCCAACACCTTTTCTGGACACACAAGCTGCCCAGGGGCATTGACTGCATAATCGCAACTCTGCCTGACACAAACCAGCGCCACTCGCAACTGCCCATGACGAATGAGAAACTCCACCCGTAGTCCCTGCTCTGTCCAGTAGCCCCGCACATACGTGAGCCCCAGCAACTTGCACAAGTCCTCCACTGCATCACAGCATGCAGGCAACGGGGCACACCGCTGGGCGCGGACCCAAGCCTCTTGGGCCCGTTGCGCAAGGGGGCCCACGTAGCGCACGGGGTCGGTGTCGTACGCGTGCACGCTGCGCTGTTGCCCGGGGTTGGGGAGGCGTGCAGCGTACTGCAGCAGCAACAGGCCCAGGTCGCGCTGTGGTGGGGGGGGCAGGGGGGGGCCCAGCTGCCATATGCCGGCCAGATCGTCCGCCTCGGGGGTGTGGTGGTAGTGCTGTTGGGTGGGGAATGAACCCCGCTGCAATGCTGCCAGTAGGTCGGCTATGCTGGGGGGTGTTGTTTGGCTGGTGGGTGGTTGCAGTGGATGTTGACCCAGGCCCCCCCCTGTGATGGTCCCTGCTTGCCACAGACAACCCCAGTCAGGCTCCAAATCGGGTGACCCCACTTCTTGCTGTTGTGGTGTTGCTACTGCTCCTGCACCCACCAAACCAAACCCAGCAGAAACACTATTGAGGGCTGTAGTGTTGAGTGCTGCTGTGGTATTAAACGCAGGAGCAGAAAGCGCCGCAGTTGTATGTGCTGCTGTGGTAGTAAAAGCTGCTGTAGAGTTGAGGTTGAGTCCTGCCTGCCACATTGCATCCAGGTCCAACTCATCATTTCCCCCCACTGCACCACCACCAACAGGAACCCCAGTATTGCCACTGACCCTAGTCACCCTCCCACCACCACCACCACCACCACCATTATTTCCCAATGTAGCTGCCCCCCCGGTCTGCCATATCTCCTCTTCTTCTAAATTATAAGGAGGGGGACTGGGTGGTGCAGCAACCCCCGCAACGCAGGTCATGAGAAACACATGCTGCCAGTCAACGTCGGTCAACGCCCCCGCATGATGCTCCAGGGTGTGTTGCAGTTCCAGCAGGGCTGGTGGCTGGAGGGCATCGAGCAGTGCCAAGCCAAAATACAAGTCTAGTAAAGATTGGGGACGTGCATGGGGTGTTGTGTGGGTGGGTGTTGTGTGGGTGGTGGGTGTTGTATGGGTGGCAGTGGTTGTATGTGTGCTGGTGTGTGTGTGAGAGGCAAGGGTGCGTTGCAGGGTGGCGGCATGTTGGACAAGCAATGTGCGGGTGTCTTCACTCGGTAATAGTCGTAATTTGCCCATGGCAAGGGTGATGTTGGCTAGGACCTGCAGGGCATTGTGACCCTCAGGTGGACGACTGTGTGTAGGTATGTGTGTGTAGGGTTTGTGTGTGTAGGTATGTGTGTGTGGGGGGGAATCATGAAGGTGTGGTAGATGGGTAACAGGTGTGTACTGGGTGTGCACTGGAAGGCACGCACATGTACAATGCAAAACCCACCAACACAAATTGCAACACACATCCATCCATCCATCCATCCATACATCCATACATCCATCCATACATCCATACATCCATACATACATGTATTGCAAACACCCACACAACCATACAAACACCAACACATACAAACACCAACACACATACCGCAACTGTGTGGCCAGGGCACTTGCAAAGGAAGGTGACTGCGGCACAAATCGCAACGTAGCAAAGGAAGATAATAATGCTGATACTTGCAGTGGTATGCAATCAGGTAGGCGTTGTGCTGCGTATGACTCTACTGCTTGTAGTAACTGGGGGTGGACACCAGGGGGGTGGAGGGTAGCAGCACCCCATAGGCTGTTTACCAATTCCTGTGGGTGAGTATGGTGTGTGGGTGAGGGGTGTGTGTGAGGGGGTGAGGTGGGGGGTGCAGGTGGGGGGTGGTTTGCTTGTCAATACCATACTGATGTTTTCTCTTTGCCAACATCATGCAATGTGAAAGTCCACACGCACACTCAACACCCACACATGCAACACCCACACATGCAACACCCACACTTGCACCAACTCAACACACCTGACTGGGAAAGCGGTCAAGGTTGGTCAACACATGGTCCATCATGACGTTGACCAGGCGCCCTTGTAAAGGATTGTGATTCAATTTGGCATACGCCCTGTGTGTGTGTGTGTGGTATGTGTGTGGAGAATCATGGTGGTGGTGTGTATGGTGTATATCATGGAAATGGAACAAACAGACAGAGAAGACATGTACATACAATGTCAGGTGTGTTGCCATGAGCATACCACACCCACCCCACACATACCACAGTGTATTCCCAATGCCCTGCGGCGTAAACACACCCTTGGTGTTTTCCACCTCCCCCTTGCGCCCGCCATGGGCAGCGGCATGCAAGTGACACAGTGCCGTCTCGGCCATCGATTCCAACACAGCAGAGGAGGGATGATAACGAGCACACCCAATGTTGGCCAACCCATACACCACATTGCTTATATCCTGCGGGCACAGTTGGTCGGATTTTGTCAAGATGACATGCATGAGATCGTCGAGGATGGCAGATTGCTGCGGGAGCACGGCAGTCAGGTCAAGCTTGCCAAGGGCCCATACGACATTGGAGAGACCCTGTGGCTCTACAGAGGCAAGGCCAAGACGGGAGAGGGACTGGAGGAGACCTGAAAGGAAGGGGGGGGGTAGTAGTGGGGTGGGTTGAAGAGCAAAAGGAACGTCACAACAATTCCTATATACACCACAACAATTCCAATACACACACCACAACAATTCCCATGCAACAACTCCAATACACACCACAACAGTTGCTATCCACACCACTACACGCACCACACGCACCATACGCACCACATTCCCATACAACACCCCCTCCAAAACACCACTCCCCAACACACACACCAGTCAAAAACGCAGCAGATGGTGTGTACCCCAATTTTGCTGCTGCCCACAACATATTGGTGAGTGATTGATGATCAGTGGAGGGTGGGAGCTGGGCAAATCGGTGTTCTACATGAGAGAGCAACTCAGGGAGGCCTGTGACCATGTCACTGGCATTGCCCTCCAGTCGACCATCGTTAACCTGTTAGGAGAGGGTGAGGGGGTTGTGTGGGGAGGAGGGGTTGTGTGGGGATGCATTGCATGGGTGTAGGTAGTGACTATGATGCATACATGCTGTTTGTGTTGTATGCGTTTGTGTAGTAATCTACGTATGCAACAAACACCCATCAACAACAACAACGCCCATCAACAACACACCCAAAAAAACCACCCATCAACAACACCACACACCAGGTAGGCAACTCGTGTCATCACAGCAGCAAGGTGAATGCTATTCAACTTGGGATTTCCCCACACAGGCATCATGGTGCCCACAAATGATTGTATAACAGGTACTGCTGGGTGCTGCTGCTGGTTGTGGTTGTGGTGGTGCGGCCCATGACGCACTCCATACCCACCAGCACCATTGCTACCACCAGTATTCCGGTATTGACGCATCACCTCTCGTACCCGCTCCTTGGCTGGATCATACATGGACTTGATGTATGAGGTGAGCTGTTTGGGGGCCATGCTTGCAACACCACCCCCACGACCCCCACGCCCCCCACGTCCATTACCACCACCATTATTGCCATTGGCATGCGTGGCTGTGTGTGCTGCATGCCCGGTGGTTGCCTGGGGAGTGCTCGCCATGCTGCCGCCATTGGCATCACCACCACTAGCATCACCATGACCACCACCATGACCATTACTATGACCGGTAGTAGTACCAGTAGGAGTACCGACAGTATTATGACCACCAGCACTGCCCTTGTTGTTTGATGGAGGGGGTCCCGGTGGTCGTCGGGGTGGTGGACGTGGGCCCGGCACCCCTGGCACCCCCACGAGCGTGGAAAAAGGGGGCGCGAGGTAGGCCGCGGGATGGTGGGGTGGTGCGATAAACATGGATGGGTAGTGGGTGGCGTGATAGGGTGCCATGGGTGGGGGTGGGGGGGTTGCATACATGGGCTGGTGATACGAAGCCATGTAGGGATCATGATGATGCATGTGATGGGGATGGGGATGGTAGGCAAGGTATTCCTGGGGCATCGCATGCAGACCGCCATCGTCGTCACCACCATCATCTGTTGCTGCTGCTGTAACAGTGCACGCAGCTGCAACAATGGGTGCAACGTACACAGCAGCATTGGTTGATGATGTGGATGCCGCCACGGCACCATCATCCCCACCGCGTGGGGTCTGTCCACCATCCTTGGCTACTGCTGGGGATGCTGTGGCATGTGGCAATGCTGCACCATGCACAGGCACAGCACCGGTCGCAGTTGCTACGGCGGGGCTGCCCTGATCAGCACGTGCATGGGTGACGGAGGATGCAACAAGGGTTGCTGCTGCTGTAGCTGCTGTAGCTGCTGCACCACCTGCTGCTGGTGTTGATTGTATCCCAGTGGAGGACATGACCTCCTTGGAAGCGTCGTTGGTTGGGGATGGGCTTCCCCCCCGAGGATTGGTGGATGATGATGCAAGTGTACCACGCCCACGACTACCACGACGGGTCTTTTTCAATCGAACCATTGCTCGTTCAAATTCAGGTGCACCAGCTGTGGATGGTCCTGCAGCAACTGGGGGGGTTGCTGCAGACACTGATGCGGGATGGGTTGATGATGCCGCTGACACATCTACAATGCTGGCTGAGGGAGCATGCCCGATCTGTCGAGATGGAGCTGCCTTTGATTGTGCATCATGGACACCCACTGCCTGGTGTACACCACCACCACCATCAAAGTACACGGTTGCATCCCGATGTCCTGTTGGTGCACCGAGCTTTGCTGCTGTCATCAGTGGTGTTGTGCTACTTGAAGAAGCACTAGTGTCGTGCTGCTCCCACACGTGTTGTGCGTTGACCAGTTGTGCATGCTGTTGGGCAACCTATGTGGGGAGAGAATATGTGAAGGATGAATGTGTGGTGGACAAAGACGTGTGCGTCGATACTGCAACACACGAAAAATGGCTACCTTGGCAGGGTCGTCAGAAATGAGCCAGTCTTGCCCCCCAAAGACGCTGTGTGGCAAGGCAAATACGCTCTCGAGCGATGCTTGCAGATGCCCAAGTACGTCATGCCCTTCCTCGCCCTGGGTGCTTGCAACTTGTGGTGGGAGCTTTGCTGTGGCACCCAACCACTGGGTCCAGCTATTGTGGAGGGTTTTGCTGGCTTCCCTTGCAAGGATACGACCTGTGGGGAACATCATTGTCAGGTGTGGTTGGTGCACACGTGGTTGGCCAGCACGATTGTATACTGCTTTTTTTTGGCAGGGTTTGTGTTTTATAGACATACCCGTGGATCCAGGCAGAGGCATGGTGTGACACTAGGCAGTGCACGTGTAAATGGATTAGCTGATGGATACGGTTCGTGTACTCTGTGCACGCTTACTACGACGTTTATGGGGGTTGCATGGTGTACTAGGTATGAATCGGGTGCGGGGACTTGTTGTTGTGCCAAAAAAATGTTGGGGGGTAGATTTTATGACAAGGCACGACGCGTCATCGTCATAGTCATCACCACCATGTTGCGCCTCACCACAGCATCTGCAGCCCCCCCCGACTCGACCAAGCCCAACAAGCCACCCTCCCCATCCATTAAACTCAAGGGCACCAACAACGTCATCCCTCTTCACCCGCATCTGCAGGATGATCAACATCCCATCAAAACCCATCGTGGCGCTTACCGCGCCGATCCTGTTTTGCCAGCCTTTACACGACGCAGGGAGCACTTGGTAGGACGTGTTGCGTCATTAGGCATGGCGTGTTGCGTGGCTGGGGAAATAATCACTGCTGGAGCAGGTCCTGTCGTGCAATTGGCAACCGAACTCGGCTTGACATATGGCGACACACTCAAGCTGTTTGGCGTGTTTATTGCAAGTGGGCTGTTGGGCGTGCTCCCAGGTTGGTGTTGAGGTGGTGTTTTCTGTGGGGACTTGGGTGTGTTTTTGGCGCAAAACCAACCCCCTCGACTTTGCACCTCAACCCCCTCCTGTGACAACCCTGTTTCAACAACACACCCAGTGAGTAGTACGTGGAGCATAGGCAACCAGTTTGATGTTCGACGTCGTGGCCACACCCCCGCCCAATCCCTCCCCGAGCTCCTACAGCACCTGCGCAGCCAACCCCTGTACGACACGCTGCTCTCTGCTGCACCATCCATACGCCGATTCGGGCTGAACAAGCACAATGAGCTCCTGCTGGGCAGACTTGCAATGGTAATGGCAATGGGGTAACCTCTACTTGAAAAACACACACACGCCATGCACTCAACCACACCAAACGCACCACACACATCAAGTCGCCCCCATTTCAACACAATCACATTTTCTCTTGCCACCCACAGGTTTTGTTTTCCCTGGAGCTCCTGTCAGACGCACTCACCAGGGGTGGCCTGTTTACTCGACTGGGGCTGTTATCAGAGCAGCCGGGGCTCCTGCATGCCCCCTGGTGGGTGTTGGGACTGATGGGGGCGTGGGTGGCTGCTGCGCTGCATGGGGGTTCGTTGGATGATGGGGAGCAGGAGGAGCATGATGAGGGGAAGTGAACGAGGAGGGAACGATGGGAAGACGTGAACGAGGAGGAAATGATGTTTGTGTGGTTGTTGTTTTCAATGTGTGTGTGTTTTGTGTTGATTGACAGGTGTGATGAAAGCAATGTTGCTGCTGGTGATGTTGTTGCTGCTTTGTTGCTGTCACTTGTGTTGACACATGGTGTAACATACAGTATACTTTCATCATGCTATCATACACATGTGCTTGTACATCACACCAAACACAACCACACACGGCAGCACAACCACACATTCAACATTATTACACAACCATGCTTCTCAAACTCTCCCTCCCGCAGTCCAGTGCTCTTCTCCCAGCCACAACTTCACACCCATCTTCACACCCCATCTTCACACCCATCTTCACACCCATCTTCACACACCATCTTCTGGTTGAGGTGGCGTCGTAGCCTTGTCAACCCATCGACGTGCAGCTTGCCCAGTTTTGACCGTCACAATGGCAGCTTTGACCACAGGTGTGGGGAGGTAATCAAAGAGGGGGGGCCAGCTGTAGGCAACCCTGCGTACAAGCATGCCCATATTGTCAAGACTGATGTCCATTTCCTGTGTGGGGGGGGGATGGATATGGTGTGCATGGTGTGTGGGGATGCGCTATGCGGGGAATGGACTGTATGGACTTGTTCAACATCCCTACACAACAACCACGCCCCCCCCCCACATCCCTACACCACCTACACAAAAAGCCACACACACCCACACCACCCCCCAAACACAAACCTGCATCAATTTAAACAAGTCAATCGCCCGTGCCCACTGCTCCCCCTTTTCACACGCCCCAATCACCGACCTAAACACCCTCGCATTGGGCTTCAACCCCCCCTCTACCATTTCATCAAAAATCTCCAACGCCATGGCCCACTGCCCCGCCCTCTCACATGCCCGAATGACACACCCATACGACACCACATCCGGCCGAAAGCGGGGGTCTTGCTGCATGAGTTGGAAGAGTTGAAGGGCTTTGTGCCAGTCACCAGATCCTGCGACTGCATGCATGAGGGCGTTGAAGGTGACTGTGTTGGGCTGGACACCGTGGGCTTCGACGAGGCGACACCATAGGAGGGGGGCCTCTTGGGGACTGTGTTTGGGTGGGGTGTGTTGTGTATTGAGGGGGTGTTGTGTATGGGGGGTGTTGAGTATTGGGGGGGTGTTGTGTATTAAAGGGTGTGTGTTGTGTACATATACATATGGTTCCCCCACAACATATACAGTGCCCCACAAACATACACATCCCCCACCATATCCCCACAAACATACACATCCCCCACCATATCCCCACAAACATACACATCACCCCCCCCATACCCCCCCCCCCTTACCCCCCCCCTACATACATATACATACCGTTCCCCCCTATCACATGCAGTCATCAGGGCACTCAGTGTAAACGCATCAGGCTGCACCCCCTTGCCTGTGAGCTCATCAAGCCTCCCCACAGCTTCCTCATAGCGCCCCGCCTTGGCTGAGGCGTTGATCAGGGTGTTCATGGTGATGGTGTTGGGTGTCACGCGGGTGCTGTTGGTGGCTTGTTCGTGACGTTTCATCATGCGATACACCTCATTTGCCCTGTCAACCTTTGTTTTAAGGTGTGGGTGGGAAGGGGGTGGGTGGGTGATGGAGGGAGAGGGGGTATGGGCGTAGATAGGATTGTGTGTATTGTGTGTATTGTGTGTATGTGTGTGTATTGGTTCATACGTACACAAGCATGTGTATACATACACATACAAGCATGTGGTTATACACACACACACACACAAGCATATACACACACAAGCATATACACACACAAGCATATACACACACCTCTCCACAGCGTTCACATGCTGATATGAGTGTGTTGTAAGAAACAGTGTTGGGCTCCACAGCAGCATGCTTCATACCTGCATACGTGTGTGTGTGTGTGTCTATGTGTGTGTGTGTGTGCGTATATGTGTGCATACATGCGATTGAACATGTGTACGGTATGCCATGCATACACATCCACAGCACATTACCCAAACACACAAAACAACCCCGCTCCCCTCACATTTCACGAAATCCCTTCTCATTTCACGAAAATCCCCTCCCAAATCACAACCCCCCCCCAAACCCCCCTCCATTTCCCCCCTCTCATTTCACAAAGCCCCCTCCCTCTCATTTCACACCCCTCCCCTTTAACACGTACTGCTAAACAGGGCCCATGCTCGTTGCCAGTCCCTACTTCTTGCACATGCAGCCATAGCACTATTGTATGCAGTCACATCAGCAGCTACCCCAGCCCTTTCCATCTGGGTGAATAATGACACAGCGCGTTGATGTTGCCCCGCTCGTTGCAGGAGGGTGATGAGGGATGTGTAGGTCACTACGTTGGGGCGTACACCTGTGGTTTGTGGGGGGGTGATGGGGGGAGGTGATGAGGGTGGTCGTGTGTGTGTGTGCAGATGAGTGAGGTAGTGGATACGTTGCACGCCCTACCTCCTACACACCCTACCTCCTACACACCCTTCACATACCCCACCCACAAACAATACCATGTTGCTCCATGTCATCAAAGCATGTGATTGCATCGTCCCATTGCCCCACCCTCCCATAGGCTGTAATCAATGCTGTATAGCTAAACACATCCGGGTGCATGTTGGGCGTGCTTTGTAGGGTTTGCCATATGTCAAGTGCACTCTCCACATCACCACTACGACCTGTGACGATGTGTTGGGACGATGGGGGTCAGGGGACGCACATTATGTATATACACATGTATGTACATTTATATATGTATATGTATGTAGGTGTGTATGTCTGTGTGCGTAAACACACAATGTGGGTGTCTGGACATCCTCCGCATAACCCCTCAACACCCCCCCCCCACACACACACACAACCTGCAGCGCTAATAGCAGCATTAAAGCACACCAAATCAGGCTCCACACCCGCAGCACGGAGCTCTCCAAACACACTCAGTGCTATACGAGCCGTATTGGCCTTGCCCGACAGCACATGCATGATACGGGTGTGCAGCAAACACCCCGTTGCATAGCGTGCACGTCGTGCAGGGGTGCTCAGGGACCATCGCGTGATGGGGAGCAATGTGTTGTGCATATGCTCCTTGGCGAGGTAGGAGACCAGCCTGGAGAGCTGTTCCACGTCGGGGGATGCCTGGTCGAGCACCTGTTCCATCGCAGCGACGTTGACGGGGGGGGTGCGGTGATGATGATGATGGGAACGGTTTGATCCACGACGTCGTTGCTTGGATCCTGCTCCCCCTCCGTGGTGTGCCTTGGTGTCCTGTTCAACAGGTTGGCGAATGGCGGCAACAAGCTGCTCAAGCAGTTGCATGTCGAGGTCGTGCAATGCAGGTGGTGGTTCAGTGGCGGTGGCATTGGATGGGGCACGTTGTGTTGCTGCTGCAAGATCGCCTTCTGATACTTGCATTTGTACCCATTGTTGCAGTCCTTGTGCTGCTGTGGCACGTAGAGGAGGGAGGAGAGGCTGCAGAGGGGGAGGTTGTGAGAACAAGACATGGCGACCACATGGCGGGTGTTGGCTGTGCTGCGGTGTGCACAGGGCCCATAGCCGCTGTTGCAATGGTGTTGTCCACATGTTTGATGGTGTGTAGAGCGCAGTATGGACTTTTTTATTCTATGTTCCTCCAGCAGACGACAAAAACTATCAACATCATCTCCACACATCAGTATTGGCCCTCAACAACAATGGCATCGTTGCATCATCATCAGGGTGTCTATAGTGTGGCATCCACAGCACGCTCTCTAGCCTCGCATGTCGTAGCCCACCCGACACCCATCTGCAAGCTTGTAGCACCACGCTGTGCGTTTTTTGGAGCGCCCAATGCACTGCATCGTTCTGTTCAAACAGCATCCAAGCGATTGGGGGGTGCTGCTAGGGTATTGATTACCAAGGCATCTTTGTCTGTGACCGACGATGCTACTGGTATCCAATTCCCCCTCGTGCAAGAGTTTTGGTATGTATGTTGTGTGTGTGGGTGTTTGTCTATGCACAATGCGGCTGTGGAGACTGTTGGAACACACATCATCACACCGTGGCGCTCAACAAACAACCACTTGTTTTCCCAACACAACAACACACACATCTCTTCACACTTGTCCCTTCAAATCACAATGTCCCCTTAACCCCGTCACACAGGCAAGGTGATACCTATCGTTCCATGGGAGCAGGCGCACGCACCAAAAAGATTGCATTGTTCAATGTCAAGGTGTATGCAATCACACTGTATGTCGAAGCGGAAAAAGCCGCTCGTGAATTGGGGATTCGCAAACGTGGTGGTTTTTTTGATGATGACAATGATGATGACTATGCGTTGGCACTGGCTGATGGGGGGTTTGACAAGGTGTGTAGAGGGTGTGTGTGGTGGGGTGGGGTGTGTGTGGAGAGGTGTGTGGACTATTAGTAGTACTGGTACATTGCAATAGATCATTGCACAACATACCATTGCTATTCAGTATACAAATAGTACTGCCTAATACACACATTCAAGACACTCAACACACACACACACAAAACACACATTCAATACGTACACACCCCAACACGCCCCCCCCAACCCCCCACCCCCCCCACCCCCCCAAGGCATTACAAATTGAACTGGCCCGCAACATCACTGGTCAACAATTTGTAGACGCCCTCAATGAGGCCCTTGAACCCCGACTGCGCCTCATGGGCCAATTAGGCGAACTTGAACAATTTAAGCAATTTTTCATCAACAAGCAGTTGGACAAGGGGACAAACATTGCCATGTTGATTCGAGCGGGGGAGACGCTGGATGTGTTGGTGACGCCCACAAAGGAGGGGTCGTATGCAATGGTGGGTGTGAGGGGGGGATGGGGGGTGTGAACACAATGGTGGGTTGTGTGTGGGGGGGTGTATGTGATGGTGGGGTGGGTGTGTGGGGGTTGTGTGTGATGGGTTTGTGTGTGGGGGAGTTGGTGGGTCAATGAAACCTTACCACGCTGTCTGCCTTGCATAATAACAACAATAATAGTACCTAAACACACACACACACCCTTGTCTCAACAAACACCACCACGTGCATACACACGTGTATGAGGGACGGCATATCATCACCCCCCTCACCCCCCTTACACCAGGGAACACCAGAATTGTCCATCAAGTCTGCAGGGCTGTGTCGGTCCCTCATAGAGGTGTTTTTGGGGTCCAACACAGTTGTGCCTGATGCCAAGCGTGAGTGGACACGAGGGGCAAGGAGTTTGTTGAGTTCTGATGAGATTCGACGAGACAGTCGCAAAAGTGGGTCATGAGAAGAAAAGTGGGTGTGTGACGGGTGTGAGGGTGTGGAACAAGAGTGTGTGTTTGTGTACGTAGGGGTCAACACATCTGTTGTTGTCGCAATTGCAGGGTAATCTAGAGTGCACTAGCTATTGTGTATCCAAAGTACAGTATTCGTTTGGTTAACCACAGTGCTATAAGATCGTGTTCACACAGATCGTGTGCACACAATATGGAGTGTTCGTATCCACCCTCGACAACTGCAGTATCATATCATCACGCACCCAAACAAGCACCAACAAGTCCACCACGTTGTGTCAGGCAGCATGCCACAAGACATGCCAAACACAACAGCCTAGTATGCTCTGCAAAGCGACGTGTCATTGGTGATGGGGGTGATGGAGGGTTTTTAGACTATATGCAAGGTATGAGGTGAAGGGGTGAACAACGCACGCATCCATGCATCCCCACAACATACCCATCACGCACACAAGGTGGCCCCAAGCTTCGAAAGTGGTATGGCGCAGCAGACCTCCCCACAGATGGACAGCGTCCACCACCAGAAAAACCAGAAAATGACCCCCCCCCACCTCCCACCGAGGAACCCGAGCTGCCATTGGAATCCATCTTGGTGGTGGATGCAGACAGCGCCATGGGTGAACTCGTTGTTTTGCAACTCATCCTTGCACGGTAGGTCATTTTTTGGTTTGGTGCACATTCCACCATTGTGTGTGCGCACAGTTGTTACAACCACCACCACCACGATGGTGTTTCCACCATCATCATTCAATCATCCAATCATGCCCCTCCACAAACAACAACAACAACAGTGCCAAGGTGCGTATACTAGTCAAGGATGCTGCAGCAGCCACTGTGGCATTTGGCCCCTACGTAACACCAATACAAGGCTCTGTGACAGACCCAGCAGCAGTCAAAAGGGCACTCAATGGGACCAGGACCATTATCATACCCTCCAAACTTGGTGCACTCATACCAGCTCTAACAACTGCAGCAGCAGCAGGGCAGCCACGGGATGTGGTGCTTGTGTCCAGTGCAGGGGCCCCCAGTGGGGGCCTGTTGAATGTGTTTGATGCAGACGGGGCCGTGTTGCGAGACGCAGCACGCGAAGCGTCTGTGCGGGAAACAGTGCCTGGGTGCACGGTGGTGCGGGCGGCCCGGATCCGGGATGTGCCGGGTGGGGTGTCGGGCATTGCGATTGCGCAGGCGAGCGCGGGGGCGGCGGTGGAGGGGGAGGTGTGTCGGGAGGATATGGCGCGGGTGGTGGCTGCAGCGGCACTGTGTGAGAACAAGCGGGGTGAGGTGCTGCATGTGGGCAATGTGGCGGGGAGCCCACCACCAGAGGATGTGGGGGCGGCATTGGCAAGTGCGCTGGCAGGGAGTTGATGAGGATGGGTGTGTGGTTGTGTATTATTAGTAGAAAAGGAGGTTTTGTGGTGAGAACTGGTGAATACCACGATGATGGTAAAGTGATTGCCAAAATTTTGCCTGCATAAACACACAGAAACAGCATTGTTGTGGTGCATATCATGCAAGTGTTAGGGGGAAGGAGTCACAACAACAACGCACAAACACACACACACACACAACACAAAAAAAAGGGAAATGATAAGACAAGGCTAACTGAAAGCTGACCTGTCTTTCTGGTGTCATTTTTTTCATTATGTATCGTCGTGACTGTTGCAGCAGCATCACAGCACTGTCTATACCTCATGAGCTCAATATTGACCTGATACACACATCATGTTGACCTGACACACCCACACCACACTCAACACGAAGCACACACTCCACACAAAGTAGCTCCTCCCCTATGTGCTAATCCCCTCCGGTTCATCAGTCATCACTTCCTCCCCTATGTGCTAATCCCCACCAGTTCATCAGTCATTCCCTCCTCAAATGCAATTGCCTTGCGTGCCATTGCAAGAGCACCTTCATATGTAGCATTGCCTCCGATAAAACCAGAGGCATGCACAAACACCCCCCCAGGCACACCACATGCCTCTGAGAGGGCATCGTCACGTAGGCCCCTGCGATGGGTTTTGTTTGGGTTTGTTGGTATTGTTTGGGTTGTGTTGTGTATGGAGAGAGTGGTGAGGGTTGGGTGGGGCATTGGTAGTGTTTGCCTAGGAGGCATGGATGATGTGCTGGTGTAATGCAAGCACACACACACACACACACACAAACAAACAAACACACCTCCATGGTGTAGGGAGGGCCTTGCGTGAGGCAAAGCTCCCCTCAGCCACACCAACAGCCTGAATACGATACTTGCCCTCACTCTCATCCTGAGTGTGTGTGGTGTGTGGTGTGTGACGGGTGTAGGAGATGTATGATCATGCAAAACACACAATCCCCAACATCTTTCTACCATCCCCCCTCTGCCCTTCCCCCAATCCTCAGCACAACACACATCTGCTCAGAGCATACAAAAACACCCCCCCCCAAACTCCCTACTCTCGTACCTTGTACAGCACATACAAAATGCGCCCCTCGATACCCTGCTGCTTTTCCAATTCATACAAATGCTCCTTCCAATATACCACACGTTCAAGGTGGATGATGCGACCACTGGGATCTACTTGCTCACGCTTTTGCAATGCTGCCTAGGGGTGTGTATGCGTATTTGGGGTGTGCTTGGGGTGTGGTTAGCGTGTGCTTGGGGCGTGCTTGGGGGGTGTGCTTGGGGTGTATTTGAGGTGTCAAAAATGAGAAATGGGCGTACAATGTAGGGTGTGTACATCATAGGTACAGCATGCCCCCACACACACGCGCAAACATGCACAACACCATACTTGTGTACCCATACACATCCCACCCACACAAACAACCTCACCCACAACCACCGCATACCTCTACATATTGTCGTGCAGGCAACCAGCAGTTTACAAAAAACCCAACACTCTCTAGAAACTCCGCCCCAGTGAGCGCCATGGCCTTGGTAAATGCTTCCATACGGGCAGCGTCCGATTGATCTTGATTCCATGCAGGATTGAGTCCACCCACACGTGCAGAGAGGTGGGTATTGTTGATGTACTTGGGTTTTGCATCGCCTTCCCATTGGTTGATCCCGTTGTCGATGGCATCCACCGCTTCCATAAAGTTTTTGTAGACAGCAAGCCAGATGAGGTGGACTTCTGGGGCATCTGGTTTGGACTGCATAATGTTGGCGATGATGTCCTTGCCAAAGTGCTTGTATACGAGCCCCGCAGAGGACAGGCGGGTGCTGAAGCCATGGCCAAAGACGTCGGCAAACTCGCGTTGATGATGATCAAAACGCAGGGTAGCTGTGGAGACATGGTGTGTGGTTGATGGGTTCTGCGGTTGAGGTGGTGTGACCAGCACATACCTGGATCATACACGCCACCGACATCAACCACCACATCCATCTCTCTCAAGATGGCCGGATCTCGGGTTCGCACAATCTCTGCATCTTTGTATTGATCTAACTGCCTGAGCAAGAAGCAACCAAGAGCTTCATCGCAATGGAATGCCCCGGAGTGGGTGCCAATCTTGACCATTGACCTTTTGTTACTGCTGGTAGTGGTCATGCACCGTGTTGCTGCTGTGATGATTGTTTTCCTGTTGTGGGGAAGTAACACGAGGCGGAAAGCACGACGTGCCAACTGCATGTATTGCAAAAAAAAATGACACAGCCACCACCGTGTGAGTTGAGGGAATAATGGAGGTTGTGTGCACAGGCTGTGTGCACAACGCACACGAAAACACAAACACACAACAATGCACAGACGTGTGGCACAGCACACAGTGTTCCAGTGGCATGTTGCGCAAACACCGAAAAAAAGAAACAAACAAGTAGTATCTCATCAGAGAGGAATGTCGTTGCGCAGAACGCACTGGGAAAACCCACCCTCTTGTGGTTGGCAGGTGAAAAAGGGTGGGCACACGATGTCCGCGCTGTTGCACAACCCATACTGCTGTGCTTCTATGACCCCAGGGGGGGGAAGTGGCGCTTCATTTACTGGTGCTTCCTGGGCACCTGGCGCAGCCGATAGGCACTGCGAGTAGTATGCATTCTGTGACACGCATACGCTTCCCTCCTCGCATGCAACCCCACTGTATCGCCCGGGGGTGCACGCACGAGGGTTGGTCGCAGCAAAGGGGCAATCACCGCCCAAACCACCACACTGAGCAAACAGCGGGAGTGTGATGATACCCTCAGGAGGGGGCGGAGGGGTGGTGGGGGGTGGCGTAGTGGGTGGCTCGGGGGTGGAGGGTGGCTCAGGGGCTGTGGGTGGTGTGGTGGGTGGCTCAGGGGTGGTGGGTGGCGTGGTGGGTGGCTCAGGGGTGGTGGGTGGCGTAGGTGCACCGCCGTCACATCCCAGGATGGCGTTGGGTGTGAACTGAAAGCAACGAGGTCCTGGGTATGATCCCACTGTGTTGCCGACGCAGTCTGTGCACTCTATAGTTTGGGATCCCTGCTCGAGCCTCACACTGAAGGGGCCGTTGAATGGCTGGCCACCAGGGCTGCGTTGGAAAGGGAGGACATGTATGAACATGATGTGTGTGTGTGTGTGTGTGTGTGTGTGTGTGTGTGTGTGTGTGTGTGTGTGTGT